>ENA-ORDR01000128-ORDR01000128.1-marine-metagenome-genome-assembly--contig:-NODE-128-length-38187-cov-2.820651_pt1 | contig 38187 bp, 43 predicted proteins | sample MGYA00240993_ERZ508538 | MGnify/ENA primary metagenome ERZ508538 (study PRJEB26207, sample SAMN05421999) | marine metagenome | isolation source: Monterey Bay, California, USA | place: USA:Monterey Bay... | reverse complement strand
AAATTCAACTAACTCATTCTTCCACAGACATTATTAAAATTTCTGGTGATGATGTTGCTGAAATTGGAATGCAGGCTCAGGCTTCCACGAGCTCTCCATCAGCAGGGTCAACAATCTCTGTTGCGTCAGCAACAAACGCAACTTCTGCATTAACTAAAATAGATACAGCAATAGACACCATTGCAAATACACGTGGTAAATTTGGATCAGCAGAAAATAGAATTGAATATAGGATGAATGTGTTAACTAATGTTCAGATCGCATCAACTACAAGACTTTCAAAAATTGAAGATGCTGACTTTGCTCTGGAAACTGCTAAATTTACTAAATCCCAAATTATATCAAAAGCGGCGTCATCTATGCTGGCACAGGCAAATGCTAGTTCCGATGTATTGTTACGATTAGTTAATTAAATTGGTTAGAAGTTATAGAAAATTTTTTCATCTTCTCTATCAGCGTGGTTCGTCTTAGTTTTAATTTATCTGCAGCTAATGCAATCTTTCCATTTGTCTTTTCAAGCGCCTCTTCAATTAAAACAATCTCAACATCCTGAAGATGTCTTCTTAAATCTGTTTCATCATAAAATGTAAACCAATTTTTATAATTTTTAGGGTGAGGTAAAAAATCTTCTTGGTTTGTAGGTTGTTCGAGATCAACATTATTTATTTCAGCTAAGTCAGCTGTTAATTCCCAAATTGCTTCCTGCTCTTCAGCAATGCTAGGCACTTTTAATCTTAGGAGGTTCTCATACACATTAGAACTTGTAACTTCTTTGCCAGGAAAAATTATACAAGCTCTTTCTATTACATTTTTCAGTTCTCTAACATTTCCAGGCCAGTTATGTTTTGACAGAGCCGTTATTGCTTCAGGTGTAAAAATGGGTTCAACGGATTTATTTATTTGAAGATTTTTTAATAATGTTTCATAAAGGCTTGGAATGTCGGTTCGACGTTCAGCTAAAGTAGGGACGTTTATAGGTAATACATTTATCCTAAAAAATAGATCAGCCCTAAAATCTCCACTTTCAACTTTTTTTTCAAGATCTCTATGAGTGGCGCAAATTAGTCTAAGGTCAATTTTGATATCCTCTGCACCCCCAACCCTTTGAATAGTTCTGCTTTCTATTGCTCTCAAGAGTTTAGCTTGTAGAGTGAGAGGCATGTCTCCAATTTCATCAAGAAATAGTGAGCCGCCACTAGATTGTTCAAACCTACCTTTTCTTAATTTATCGGCGCCTGTAAATGAACCTTTTTCATGACCAAATAATTCTGACTCTAAAAGTTCTGATGGTATAGCTGCACAATTAACTGTAACAAAAGAACCTTTCTTTTTAGAACATTTGTGAATTGCTCTTGCTACTACGTCTTTCCCAGTTCCAGTTTCTCCTAAAATTAATGCTGTGCTATCTGTTTGTGAAACCATAGCTATTAAGTTCTTCATTGACTTAGTCTCAGAACTGTTGCCATCAATCATTTCATTAAGAGTGTCAAGTATAGACTTACTAACATTTTTTTGGTCTATTAGTTTATCGACTACATTCATTTGTTAGCTCGTCAAATAATTGAAAAAAAATAATTTTATATGTCATAATAATGACTTTTATAAAATAAAATCAACTAAAGAAATCAAAATACATCTGTTTTTTGTTACATAACATAGTAAATAAAATTAAAAAACCTTATTTGGCAAGGTTCTTGCTTCTATACTTCATCGAATGTGAGGAGTTTTAAATGAGCCAAGTTATAGTAGTTCAAAATAGTTTAAATATAGCAAATAATTTATGCGATTTGCTTGAGAATAGGGATGTTACAGTAATAAAAGCTGGATCAGATAGCTCAAAGCCAGATTTTCTTGGAATTGACCTTGTAGGATATAATGCTAACACGATGGTTTGCTCTGATATTTTTGAAAAAGAAATAGGCGGGTCTTCAAAATTAGTGTCTTTAGCTAGACAAGCAAAGTTAACAAAAGTTATTATTATTACCGAGAGTAAATTAGTTGCTGGCATAGATATACAAGATGATCTTGGTGGAGCCTTAAAAAGAATTACAGTTGAAGACTTTACTGACCCGTATTCATTAGAATTAATTTTTAACGTTTGTTGTCCAGATGTTTTATTTTCTGCAGGCGACATTAAAACATTTGAGTTGTTATCCTTAGCCAGAAGAGTTGCTAATACAGACGTAACTGTATTTATAAACGGCCCAACAGGTTCGGGAAAAGAAGTTTTAGCAAATTATTTACATGAAAACTCTAATAGAAAAGAAGAGCCATTTGTTGCGGTTAATTGCGCAGCCATTCCAGAAAATATGTTAGAGGCAATTTTATTTGGTCATGAAAAAGGAGCTTTTACTGGTGCATCAAATGCTAATAAAGGTATTTTTAGAGCAGCTGATAAAGGTACATTGCTGTTGGATGAAATTTCAGAGATGCCACTATCCTTACAGGCAAAGTTATTAAGAGTTTTACAAGAAAGAAAAGTTACTCCTGTGGGAGGGCAAAGAGATATTGATGTTGATGTAAGGGTTTTAGCTACTTCAAACCGCGACATGGCATCTGAAGTTAATCAATCAAGATTTAGAGAAGATTTGTATTATAGATTGAATGTATTTCCACTTCAGACAAAAAAATTATCTGATAGGAAAGATGATATTCTGCCTATTTCAATAAAAATATTAGATAAACATAATAAAGAAAATGGAACTATTCCTTTTATTACAACAGACGCAAGAGATTTACTTTTAAAGCATGATTGGCCAGGTAATGTTCGTGAATTAGAAAACACCCTTCAAAGAGCTTTAGTGTTGAGTGGGGGTAAAGCTATAGATCAAATGTCTATAATGATAGATAAATCACTATCTAATATAAATGAAAATTTGTCAGTTGAAACATTAGCTGATCAATTAGCATTTGCAAAAGCAACTTGATAAAGGAGAAATCAAATGCAGATATCAAATCAAAATAGTGGTATTTCAAGTTTAGCCAGACAAAATATTTTAGAAAAAGCTAACCAAGCATTTTCTGGTGGTGAAAAAGCAGAAGATTTTTCCAAAAAAATAAATGATGCCATTAATTCTGTTGCAGATAGCCAGAATAAAGCATCTGAAATCACTAAGGATTACGAATTAGGAAAAGAAACTGACTTAACAAAAGTTATTATGCAACAGCAGATTTCAAGTATTGCGTTTCAAATGACTTTAAATGTTAGGAACAAAGTCTTGAGTTCTTATAAAGATATAATGAATATGCCCGTTTAATTTAATTTGATTAGGATAAGAAAATGGCAGAAGCAACTACTGGAAATAATATAGCTGGAATTAACCAAGGTACGGGGATTATAAGTCGAATATCTTCATCTATCTCTAATGTTAGAAAGATGACTTCTGATCCTGCTGTTCAGAAATCTGTTCCTTTAATCTTCGGAGTAATTGTAGCATTTATTGGTTTAATTGTTTTTTTTACAATGCAAAAAGCTGACATGACTACATTATTTGCTTCTCTTCCAGAAAGTGAGAAATCTGTTGTTATTCAAACTTTAAAACAAAATGGTGTAAATGTATCATTAAATCCATCTACTGGTGAAGTAACTGTCCCATTAGAAGATTATCATAATTCTAGAATGCTGTTAGCAGCTGAAGGTTTGCCATCTTCTGTTCCAGATGGATATGACAACCTGAGCGATATGCCAATGGGTACAAGTCGTTCAGTAGAGGCTATTAGAATAAAACAATCATTAGAAGCTGAATTGTCAAGATCTATAAATTTTATTTCAGGAATTAGTTCTGCAAGAGTTCACTTAGCTATTCCTGAAAAAACAGTTTTTGCTAGAGAAATAGCTTTGCCATCGGCGTCTGTTTTTGTAAAGTTATCAAATGGTAGATCACTTGGAAGACAACAAATACAATCAATTGTTCATCTGGTTGCATCGTCAGTACCAAATCTGCCATCTGAAAACATTACTGTTGTAGATCAATTTGGTGAACTATTATCTAAGCCATCAAGTGATGCTGCAGGTACAGCTTCAAGCGAACAAATGTCTCAAACTATGAGATTAGGTGAAATTTATAAATCACGAGTTATTTCACTTTTAACACCAATTGTTGGAGCAGGTAACCTAAAAGCTGAAATAAATGTAGATATGAATTTTACAAAAAGTGAAATAACTGAAGAATCTGTTGATCCAAAAGGAAATGCATTGAGAAGTGAACAAACATCGTTAGATGAGAGTGCAAAACCAGAAGCAAGAGGTATTCCTGGAGCCTTGTCAAATGCTCCTCCTTTAGCTCCAGATTTAAATAAAGAAGTACCTGAAGGTCAAGGAGCAGGTACAAATTTAAAGCAAAGAAGTCAAACGTCTGTTAAAAATTATGAGGTTAGCAGAAAAGTCGAAACGACAACTGCCCAATATGGTGTAATTAACAAAATTAAGGCAGCTGTAATTATTCGTGAAAAGAAGGTGTTAACAGCGGAAGGTACATATACGTTTGAAACATTAAGTAAAGAAAAATTACTAGAAATTAAATCTTTAGTTCAAGAGGCGCTAGGATTTGATGAGGCAAGAGGCGATAGTGTAACTGTAACAAGCAGCCCTTTTGTTGATATGCTTGAGGCAGAAATTGAGCCATGGTACGAAAATAATTCTATAAAAGAAATGTTACAACAATTTGCAACTATCTTGATTTTAGCTATCGTTATATTTGGAGCATTGCATCCTTTATTGAAAAGAGTGATGGTTCCTGCAAGCTTTTCATCTGGAGGTGGTGCCATGGCAGGTGATGAAATTGATGTTGATGACGAAAAAATAGAAGTTCAAGAAGGTGAATCCCTTGAGGATATTAAAGCTAAACTTAAACCAAAGAAGTCTGCCATATCCGCAGAAATGCTTGATACAGCTAATACTTATGATGATAAAGTAGCTGTAATAAGAATGATTGTTGGAGATGAAGCGGGAAGAGTTTCTAGTGTCTTCAAAGGCATGATGGGAAATGACGCCAGAGACTCTTAAAAAGAAAAAGAAAGTGGGATATTATTATGGCTGAAGCAGCAAAACAAAAAGAACCTAACGCCGATGAAATTTATCAAGGTCTTACAGGTACACAAAAATGTGCAATATTAATGATGCTTATTGGAGAAGATGAAGCTGCAGAAATCATGGGAAACCTGTCTCCTAAAGAAGTACAGGTTCTTGGAACAGCTATGTATTCGGTGCAGGGTCTTGGCCAAGGAACTGTAAATTTGGTTTTAGATGAATTCTTAGCAATTATTAAATCACAAACTAGCTTAGGGATCTCTGGAGGAAATTATATTAAAAATGTTATGACAAAATCATTGGGTGAAGATAAAGCTCAAACGGTTTTAGGTAAAATCACTCCATCTGACAGTAATAAGGCTATAGAAATACTTGACTGGCTTGACGCACGATCAATTGCTGATTTAATTATTGATGAACACCCACAAATAATAGCTTTGATTATATCGTACTTAGAACCTTCTACAGCCTCTGATGTGTTAAACTTTTTACCAGAAAATACTCAATCAGATATTATAAGAAGGATTGCAACTCTTCAAACTGTTCAGCCTGAAGCTCTGCAGGAACTTGACAGGGTGATGCAAAAGGTTTTTTCCTCTAATGCTAGCCTTAGAGCAAGTAAAGTCGGAGGAGTACCTGCTGCAGCAAAAATTATGAACTTTATTAGTGGAGATGGTGAAGCTAAAATAATGAAAGATATTTTGAAAGAAGATAAAGCTCTTATGCAAGCTATTCAAGATAGTATGTTTGTATTTGAAACTTTACTACTTTCTGACGACAAGTCATTACAGACACTATTGCGAGCTGTTGAAGATGATTTAATTATTTTAGCCCTTAAGGGTGCAGATCAAGAATTAAAAGATAAATTATTTGGATGCATGTCACAGCGTGCAGCAGCTAACATTCAAGACGAAATGGAAGCATTAGGGCCTGTCAGATTAACAGAAGTTCAAGAGGCTCAAAAACAAATCATTGCAGTTGCCAGACGTATGTCTGATGAAGGTTCAATCGTGTTAGCAGGTCGTGGTGGTGACGATTATGTTTAAAGATGAAAGATAGAAAGCCATGTCGTTAAAAACACAATATGAGAATGCAGATATTGATAACGAAAATATCGTACCTCTTGGCAGTGAACAAATAAAATCTGTTCTTAAAACTCAGTCTGAGGCTGTTTTTCAGGACAAGAATATCTCAAATAATTCTAATTTTATAAAAAAATCTTTAATTGATCTTGCTCTTGATTTTGAAACTAAGCAGGAAAAAAATAATATAACAAATGAACATGAGAGCGTAAGTCCAGACTTAGTAAATACTAATGAAACCAAACCTGAAGAAACTGAAGCAATAGATAAGACAGATCAAAATGAAAATACAGAAAGCAATAATGAACCTAAAGCAGTTGTTGAAAATAAAGATAAACAAAATTTACTAAGCGACGAAAACATTGAGAATAACGAAGATTTAACTAAAGGTGATTTACCTAAAGATGCTGTACCTCAAGATATTTCAAATATCCAAACAATTAATGAAAATCAATCTGATGAAGAACAAAACAAAGTCGACTTGGGTGAAAATGATATTCAAAAAAATGATATTAAAGTAGAAGTTAAAAAAGATGAAGAGACACAACAAGCACTCAATTCTGTTAGAGATGCAGTATCTCAATCAATAAACAAATCAGACAATGAAAGTTTTCAAAATTCTGAAATTGAAACTCCAATACATAACGATTCTAGTGATGATCTAAAAAAAGAAATTGAGGGTTTCAAGAGTATTTTTTCGTCATTGTCTAATTTGAGTGAAAAAGCAATATATGACGTTATGGAAACTAAAATTCTTAATATTGCAAATGAGCTAGCTGGTTACCAAATTGATAAAATGCCAGATAAATATGAAAAAAAAATAAAATCATTTTTAAAAAATATTAATTGTTTTGAAGAAAAAATCATAATCGAAGTTAATGAAAAGGATTTAGAAGCTATTTCAAAAATAGAGAGCTTTAAAAATATTAATCAAAAAACACAATTTTTACCAAATAAAGACCTTTCAAGAGGTGATATAGTTTTAAACTGTGATGGCATGCATTATTCAGAGAAAACCCTTGAAAAGAAATAAAAGACTAGACTGAGCAACTTTATGAATTTTGAAACAAAATTATTAGATAATATATCACAAATAAAAAGACCTAAATTAATTGTTAGTTCTGGGCGGGTAAACCGTTTTGACGGCAATGTTTTGTATTGTGATCCTTTTCCAGCACCCATTGGAAGTTTGTGCAATGTATTAGACCAAATGGGTAAAGAAATACTAGCAGAAGTTGTAAGTTTTGATAAAAATCATAACATGTTAGCTATCTTGGAGTCTTCGTCACATATTGTAACTGGATGTAAAGTTTCACTTCTTGATGATGGCAGGTATATTGATGTTGATGATACGTTGTTGGGAAGAGTAACGGATGCATTTGGAAAACCTCTTGATGATAAACCCTTAGAGCCAATAAATAATAAATGGCCTTTGATGGGGAAAGCCATGAATCCCCTTAAGAGAAGTCTTATACAAAAACCATTAGATGTGGGTGTAAGAATTATTAACTCTTTATTAACAGTCGGACAAGGTCAAAGACTTGGAATTATTGCAGGTTCTGGTGTTGGTAAGTCAGTATTACTTGGCATGATGAGTAAATATACTGATGCCGATGTTGTAGTAATTGCATTGATTGGTGAAAGAGCTAGAGAAGTTGGAGCGATGGTCAATGAATTATTTAACGATGAAACAGCAAAAAAAATAACTGTTGTTGCAGTACCAGCTGACAGATCTCCATTAATGAGAATTAGGGCGGCTAATAGAGCCACTGCAATTGCAGAATATTTTAGAGATCAAAATAAGAATGTTTTGCTCATTATGGATAGTCTTACGAGGATAGCTCACGCCAAACGAGAAATTGGTCTTTCTTTAGGAGAAACTGCTACAACAAAAGGCTACCCTGCATCTGTGATTTCAATGATACCAAATTTAATAGAAAGAACAGGGACAAGTGATAGAGGTGAGGGAAGCATTACATCATTTTATACGATATTAGCCGATGGTGATGATAACAATGATCCTGTTGTTGATACAGCAAGAGCTATACTTGATGGTCATATAGTTTTAAGTAGATCAAATGCTCAAATGGGGATTTATCCTGCTGTCGATGTTTCGCATTCAATAAGTAGGGTAATGAATGATTTAGTAACTTTAGAACATTCTAATGCTACTAAGTTATTTAGAAAACATATTAGTACTTACATTGAAAATAAAGACTTGGTATTGATGGGTGGCTACACACCAGGGCAAGATAAAGATCTAGATGACGCAATACAGATATGGCCTAAACTAATAGAATTTATTTCACAATCACAGGATCAAAAAGCAGATTTTGAAAGCTCTAAGAGTCAATTATTACAACTTTACAAATAGGTTTTTTCATTGTTAAAAAAAATAGAGAGATTCAAGCGTTTAGCAACTTTAAGAAAAAGAGATATTTCAAAAGAAATTGCAAACTCTAATTTAATAGAAAATGAAATCATTAAAAATAAAAATTTAATCACTCAAATAGACACCATTATGGATAATGGTAGAGCTGAAAAATCAGATAAAATTATTAGCTCAGGCTATTTCAAAAATAATGCGCAATTATTAAACACACTTCAAAGTCAAAAAAATATTGCTGACAATAGAAATAAACATTTATTGAATGAGAAAAAAAACATTCAACAAAAAATTATTATTAACAATTTAAAAAAAAATAAAGCTGAAGATAAAACTACTGAATACAAAAAACAGTATCGTAATGAATTAGAAAAGAGAAATTCACTCTAAATTTTATCATAAAAATTTTATTTTGATAAATGGCATTATATTTGCATTTTTTCCAAAAATATAGGCTATGACTATGAATATTAATACAGATGCAAATCAAAATATTGATAAATTCTCAGGACTTAATGGAGAAGCACAAGATACTTCTGTATTAAACTCTTTGTTCTCAATCAATTTTAATAGTGAAGAAATTTCATCTGACAATAATGATATAAATAAAGAATATCTATTTGATGAAGATGACATTAAAGTTTTTGATTATATTTTCCAAATTATTCCTGATTTTGAAAGCAAAAAAAATAATGTGTCTGTCTTAGATAAAATTAAAAATACGATAAAATTAGATGGAAATCTTAGCAAAACAGAAAAAAATAACATTTTAGATTTAATAAAGTTAGATTTAACAAATTTAAAAGAGATTAAATTAGATCTTTCTGGTAGCAAAAGCTTCAAAAATTTACTGTCTGAAAAATCTTTGAAATTTCCTGACAATTTAACAGAAAATACGAAGTTATTAAATAATAAAAAAAATAATACTAATTTTAAAAACTTAAAAAATATTAATGACGTTAAGTTCAATCAACAAGGTATAAGTATTAAAGATCAAGAAAAGTTAGTTTATGGACAGAAGCAAGAACTTGGAGCCAAAGATCAAAAGGGATCTTCTTTAAGGGATCAACTTTCTTCATTTGTCAAAAAGGTAAAAAAGAATAACAATCCAAATAAAATATACAATTTAGCTAAAGTAAGTAATATAGAAAATAACCAACTTAATAATTCATCTTCCCATTTTGATTCTAAAATCATTAATAATGCTATGATTAATCTTCAAGATAATCAAATTATTGAAAAGTTACAGAAAAATAAAATCAACGAAACAAAAAATAAAGAAAATACCAATTTAAGTACACAACAATCAAATCATAGTAACAATTCTGCGAATAATTACTCTCAGAATGGAAGCACTTCATTTTCAAACAACGGATATAATTCAGTTTTAGAAAATTTTCTTGATAACCTTGATTTGACTCAAAAAGGGTGGTCATCCAAGCTTGTATCTAAGATACAAAATTCACTTGCAGACGGTGGTGGAGAAATAGAATTTAATCTCAAACCAAAAAATTTAGGAATGCTAAAAGTTTCAGTGAAACTAAAAGAAGGTATAGGAAGTGTCAAAATAATTGCTGAAAACAGTTTTGTTACTACAGCATTAAATCAAAATGAAAATTATCTACAAAAACTTTTTAATGATCAGGGGATAAATTTAGAATTTTTGGCAAAAAACGAAAACCAAAACTTTGGATCAAATAATCAATCTAATCAAAATTCAAATAATGAAAAAGAAAACCAAAACGGAATGGCTGAAAAAAAAGTTGAGACATTAGATGAAATCGAAATTGAAGACAATTCATCTAGACATATTATCAACGTAATTGCATAATTAATTTTAAACATAAAGTGAGAAAAAAATGGCAGATGAAGTTGAAGATGAAGAACCAAAAAAAGGTGGTTTAATCAAAATTATTATTATGGTTGTGGCTGCAATCTTACTTATAGCTGTGGGCTTAGGTATAGGTTACTTTATTTTTGGCGGTGAACCTGAACCAGATCCATCAGCTGAGGTAAACCAAATTATAGAAGGTAAAAACACTAAAGAAAAAGAGACTTCAGGAGAGGATGACACCAAAGAAGGTGAAGTTGAGGGTGAAGATGGTGTTTTACAAAAGAATGTCAAATCTATTCCAGAAGTTAATAGTTATGAGACTACATATTTTGAGTTTCCAGGAGAATTTACAACTAACTTAAAGGGTAGTAGGAAATTTTTACAGCTTAGTGTAGGTGTTTCAACCCAATATGATGAAAAGGTTATGGAAGTTGTTGACTCACATCAATTAGCCTTAAGGTCTGAAATATTATCAACTGTTAGTGATTTTACTGAAGAAGATATATCAGGAAGCGATGGCAAGAAAAAACTTTCAGAAAGACTTATGGTTGTGCTTAATGCTAAATTAGAAAAGCTGAAAGAGTTTCCAGGTATTGAAGATGTCTATTTCACAGCTTTCATATTACAATAATTTAGGTTATTAATAATTATGTCTAATACGTCACGTAAATTATCTTCTGATGAAGTTTCAGCGTTAATGGAAGGTCTGCAATCTGGAGAAATAGATTCAAATTCTGGAATTAATAATGATGTTGAAGTTTCTGACTTTACCTTTGGTTCTGACAACCTAGAACTATTAGGTGATTATTATGCCTTAAGATTAATTAACGAAAGGTTTGCTAGGTTAGTTAGAAGTATATTTTTACCAATGATACGAATTCAACCTAAAATAAATCCCTTCCCTCCAGAGGTTAAAACTTATGACGAGTACAGCGCTGGTCTAAACAGTTTTATGAGTTTAACAACTAGTAGAATAGACGAATTGAGGGGGTCTATGTTACTTGTTCTTGAGCCTTCATTTGTAAGCGTTTTAACGAATTGTTATTATGGAGGTAAGCTTGCTAACTTTCCATCTACTAAGTCTGAATTTACTGCAACTGAAGACAGAATAATTGAAATAGTTTCAGATGGCATTACACAATGCTTACAAAATGCTTGGAAAGACCTTATGCCTATTACAATTAAGCATCAATCTAGAGAAATTAACCCACAATTTGCAACTTTAGTTGAAGCATCAGATTCAGTTATTATATGTTCTTTTGTTGTACAACTCCCTAATATTGATTCTGCGTCATTTGACATAATATATCCTTTGCAAACGCTAAAACCAATCGCGTCTCTTTTACGTTCTAGAATACAATCTGATGTAATTGATGATGACACTAGTTGGAACGAAAGATTAGAAAAATCCATAATGCACGTTCCTCTCCCTATTTCTGCAATTTTGAGTGAACCATCAGTTTCTTTATCAGAACTGATTAAATTTAAAGAAGGTGACATAGTCAATTTGCCGCCCGTTGATGGAGTTGATTTTTTTGTTAAAGATAAACTTTTATTTAAGGCTGAAATTGGAGAAACTAATAGTCAAGTAGCAGTTAGTTTAAAAGATAGACTGTAATATCCCAGGAGTATTAAAATGGCAGAAAATGAAGCAACTACGCAAGACACCTCAACAACGTCTAATAATGCAGGAATTGAAAATCTAAAGGTTTTAGAAAATATAGAGGTAAAACTTACTGTTGAAGTTGGTTCAACAGAAATGAAAATTAAAGATTTACTTAAATTGAATGAAGGTTCAGTTGTTGAATTAGAGAGATTGGCCGGTGATCCCTTAGATATACTAGCTAACGGTGTGAATATTGCTCGTGGAGAAGTAGTTATGGTTGGCGAGCGATTTGGTATTAGATTTACTGAGGTTACTAATCCAGAAAATCGAGTCAAAAAATTATAATTTACAAAAAATTGACATTTAATAAGAAAAAAACCTATTATATTCAATAGGTTATTATTTAAACAAATTGGCATCTTTCTTGCTTCTTTAATCTAAATTTAGAGGAAGTAATGAAATGTCACAGACTGTTCCAGATTTCACAACTGCTATAGTTACTATATTATTCTTGTCCGTTTTGGCAATAGTAGCTTATGTAATCAAGATCAAAAGTGGATCTTTAAAAAAAATAATAAAAAAACAAAATGATTTAGAAGTTTCTAGCCAATTGACTTTAAGAAATGGATATTTAGCTTATGTTTTTAAAGTTGGAGAAGAAAGTTTTTTCTTTGTTGGTCATAAATCTGGAAGAGGTTCAGTCCAACAAATAAATAAGACCTTTTCTGGAGTTAACAATAGTAAAAATTTAAACGCTGAAAACTCATCTCAATTTAAAAATTTGATTTCTGATAAAGTTGAAATTGAAACTAATAAAGATAAAAAACCATTACAGCATGTGAATATTTCAGATCTACTAAAAGCTCATAAAAAGGGAGGAGCAGATGCGTAAAGCAATATGTCCTCAACCTAGTAAAAGAGTGTATTTTATTAAAGATAAAAGTTTGATTTTAGATTTTTTTAAGAATTTAACAAAAATTATATCTTTTTCTACAGCGATATTGATTGTAAGTGGTTTTTCATTTCAGGCTTTTGCAGAATCAGGATTTTCAGGGTTTCCTGCGTTAAATGTTTCTTCAAATGGCAATACAACTGAATATTCATTTCCTTTGCAGATTTTATTACTTATGACAGGATTAACGGTGCTTCCTTCTTTGGTGTTAGGTATGACAAGTTTCACTAGAATTATTATAGTTATGTCAATTCTTCGCCAAGCTCTTGGCACTCAACAAACACCCCCAAATCAAGTTTTGATAGCTGTTTCATTATTTCTTACATTTTTTATAATGGCACCAACTTTTAATAAAGTTTATGACAACGCAGCATTACCTTACATGGATAAAACTTTACCTGCAGATCAAGCTCTTGAGACTGCTAGCGCTGAAATGAAAAGTTTTATGGTCAAAAATACACGTAAAAGTGACTTAATTATGTTTTCTGAATTAGCTGGTTTAGATAAGTTTGATAAGGTTGCTGACATACCATTTCGTATAGCTTTGCCGGCTTTTATGACAAGTGAACTCAAAACAGCATTTCAGATTGGTTTTTTATTGTTTCTTCCCTTTTTGGTTATAGATATGGTTATCTCTTCAATTCTAATGTCTCTTGGAATGATGATGTTGTCTCCCATGTTAGTTGCCCTTCCTTTTAAGTTGTTACTTTTCGTACTTGTAGATGGGTGGAGTATGACTGTTGGGTCTTTAGTAAGTACATTTGCTGCAGGATAATTATTATGAGCTTTGATGAAAATATTAGTATGTTGAGTATGGCTTTTTACCAAGTGTTATTAGTGGCAGGTCCTATATTGGCACTTGCGCTTGGAATTGGACTTTTTATAGGAATTATTCAAGCTGCAACATCTATTAATGAGATGACTTTAAGCTTTGTACCTAAGGTAGTAATTGTAATGTTAGGGATAGGTTTGCTAGGCAACTTCTTTATGATTGGATTAGTTGATTACTTTAATTTTATTTTTGATCAAGTTGCTGGTGTAGGGCAAAACTAGATTTGAAAGAAATGTAATATGAATACAACAGAATTTAGTTTACCTGGAATAGATTTATTTAATTTATACCAATATCTAATAATTTTTTTTATTGCTTCTTTACGTATATCCTCATTCTTAATTAGTGCCCCTTTCTTTTCTTCTAGTGGTTTTCCTTTACAGATTAGAATAGTAGCAAGTATAAGTATTACAGCTTTCTTATTTCCTGTTTTAAAAGTTCCTGACATTCAACAGCTGGAAGGTTTTAAGTTATTTTTACTAATCTTGTCTGAAATAGGTATAGGTCTTTCAGTAGGGTTGGTTTTAAGTATTTTATTTTCAGCAGCTTATGTGGCGGGAGAAAAAATTGCATCTACGGCAGGGCTATCAATGTCAACAATGGTTGATCCACAATCTGGAGGTCAAACAGTTGTTTTGAGTTCAGTTTTATCATTGTTCCTTATTTCAGTTTTTTTATCTTTAGATGGTCATTTATATCTTATTAAAATGATTTTAGAGAGTTATGTCTATTTACCAATTGGACTAACTTTAAATTTCTCAGAAGTCAGTCAGATGGGTATAAACACATTTGGTAAAATGCTTTACTTAGCGGCTCTAATAAGTCTTCCAGTTGTAGGTGGACTCCTTTTGATACAAGGTGCAATTGGAGTGATAACGCGATCTGCGCCGTCATTAAATCTTTTTTCCTTTGGTTTTCCTATAGCATTAATTAGTTTGTTTATTTTTTTATATGCTGGGGTGGATCCAATTTCAAACGCCTTTTCTGATATAACAGGTATGTCAATTAATTTAATTGATAATTTACTTCATTCTCCAACAAAGAAAAGTTTTTAAAATGGCAGAAGAAGATAATTCACAAGATAAAACCGAAGAACCTTCCCAACGGAAATTAGATAAAGCTGCTGAAGATGGTACAGTTCTATCTTCCAAGGAAATGTTTGTTTTTACTACATTAATTATGGGATTAATGGTTTTAACTTCAATACCTTTTTTTGCTAAAGACTTTTTATCAATATGGAAGACTTTTTTCTTATTTGACTTGGATTATATAACAAACACCGCTCCAACAATTGGTATTGGAAAATTAATAAAATACGTCATTTATATAACTCTTATTATTGGTATCCCTCTAATTTTAACAATTTTATTAACACAAATGGCTATTGGAGGTATTAATTTTGCACCTAAAGCATTTCATTTTAAATCAAATAGGATAAATATTTTATCTGGTTTAAAAAGGACATTCTCATCCAAAGGATTAGTTGAATTAATTAAATCATTATTTAAGGTAGGTTTGCTTGGCGGCATAACTTATGCAGTTATATATTTTAATATTAAGGATATCATTTATCTTTCTGAAAGAAATCTATATACCGCGTTATCAAACTTGTTAAATAACTTTCCTCAACTGACCATTTCATTGTTAATAGTCCTTGGATTTATAGCTATATTTGACTATATCTGGCAAAAATATACTCACGTTGAAAAATTAAAAATGACGATAAAAGAGGTTAAAGACGAGAATAAGGACACAGATGGTTCACCAGAAGTCAAACAAAAAATAAGAAGGTTACAAAATGAAATTTCTAATAGGGCAGCTTCTCAAACAGCAGCACTAGATAATGTCAAAGATGCGTCAGTTATAATTACCAACCCTACTCATTTTGCAGTTGCTATCAAGTATGAAGTAGGTGAAGCAGGAGCGCCTATTATTTTAGCTATGGGTAGAGGGATGATAGCTGAAAAAATTATAAAACTCGCAAATGAATCCGATGTTACAATTTTTCAAAGTCCTCTCCTTGCAAGAGCTATTTATTTCACAGGTGAAATTGGAAAAGAGATATCAGAAAGTTTGTACTCTGCGATTGCTTCTGTATTAGCATACATTTTTAAAATTGAAAGAGGTGAAGAAACTGATTACCCTGATTTTGTTATACCTGACGACTTGAGTTTTGATGAATATGGAAAAAAAATTAATTAATATATTGAGGTTCTTGTGAAAAGAAAAAAAACTTTTGGACAAATCATTATAACAGCCATGTTTATTTGGTCAGCTTTATTATGTCACTTTGAAGCAAGTGCCCTTAGAGAAGAGGGTAATATATCAAGTGCTATTTTGTATTGGTTTTTTGGATTTACAGCGTTAATGGGTTCAATGCGATTTAAAATTGCTGAGTTTATTTATTGGGTAATCGAATATAAAAATAAAATTAAAAAATGAAATTAATTTATGATTAAAACAAACAAAAGCACTAATAAGAGATTGACATGTAATGGATGTATTTATTTCTACATTACTTATAAGAAGGAACGTCCTTGGGGTTGTAAAAAATTTGGTTTTATTTCAAAATTTAGCCCTGCTACAGAAGTTTTTAATACAACTGGTATAGAATGTGCATATAGGATAAGTAAAAATTCTTAAATTAGATTTTTTGAAATTTGATAGGACAAACAAATGGATGCAAAATTAGAAGCTGTTCAGGAAAGTATAAAGCTAGCATTAGATGCAGCTGATGCTGCCACTGACGTTACTTCGGAGTATAACAAAGTAAAAAAAGCGCATGCTATATTGGAGGCTAAAGTGAAACAAATTCATAAATATACAACAGTAGTTTTCGTATCTTCTATTGTTTCTGGTTTAGTAGTAATTGCTGTAAGTGCAATCTTATTTATGCAGTCTTCTAACAAGCTAAGTAATATGACGGAAACAAGTAGAGAAGCTTTAGTTGTTTTTGCTGAGAATGTAGATGGAGTTAATGCATCCTTGAAAAATCTAGACTTGGCGATTAAAAAACAGGGAGATTTATTAACAATTAATAAATCTTTAGTAAGTACAATTGATAAAGTCGAAAAAAGAATTAAAGAAAGTAATGATAACACAATTGGTGAATTACGATTAATCACAAAAACTTTAATAAGTGAGCTTAATAAAACTAATAAAACTAATATTGATAATAATAAGAAATTAAATGCGAATTTAGAAAAATTAAATCGTTCTAATAGTAAAACAATTTCAAAAGCAATAAATCAGATTAGTAATAAAGCCATTTATAAGCAAATTGTTGCTAATCAAGCAATACAAGCACAACAAATCTCAAAACTTATTAAACAGAATAATAACGTATTAGGTAAAATTGCTAATAAAACTAGTAGAATAAAATATCCATAATTAACTAATTTTTTAAAGAGTTATAATAAAATGTCAGAAGATAATGTTTTAGAAAAAAAATTTTTAAGAATTATATCTATCAGAACGTCATCTAATGCTTTTCAAATGAAACTTAAAGAAAATGATATTATTTTTTCACTTGATGGAGAGTTAGTTAACATTACCTATGATGATTTTTCTAAAGAATTAAGTGATCTTAAAGAAAGAAAAATTTTGACCTTATATAGGGATGGTACTTTTTTTAACACTTTTGTTGCAGGTCCTTTAGGAGTGATTTGTGAAGAAGTCAACTCAGAATCAATAACTGATTTAAATAGTTATAACGTTAAAGAAAATCTTTATTTAGAGGCTTTTTATCAACAATTTGAAGTTTTTAAAAAGCCAGGACATACAGCTATTTTGATAAATACTTTCCCAACAATACTAGCAAGTTTTGCCCCTCCTTTATGGATGATACAAAATAGACTTTGGAACTTTTTTGGTATTTCACTAGTGTTTTTTTTCGTGCTTATGATGATATCACCTTGGTTATTCTTCGTTGGCTGGATATTGATGTCTTGGTATGTAGGTAATTCTCAGATAGATATATTAAGATTTTTTTACATGTTAAATAGTTATAGATTAAGTTTTATATTTTGTGCAGTTAATGAAAAGGAGGCACAAGAAATAGCTAGAAACCTTGATAGCAAAATTGATTTTAATTATTCTTATCTAGAGCCTGTTGTTTTAGAAGATTAAAACTTATCAGATATCTTTTAACTTTATAGTTTCACCATTACAGACTGTATTAGCACAGATAAATTTAACAATAGATTTTGCAACTGTGACTGGATCTTGTAGATTATCAATATTTTCACCTGGGTTTGCATGTTTTCTTAACCTGGTATTTGTTTCACCTGGTTCAATTGTACAAATAGATAAATTGTTATGAGTGTTTTCTTGCGCCCATAATTTTGTCATATGGTTAAGAGCTGCCTTTGAGATTGAATATGCTCCCCAAAATGGCCTTGGATTAAATGATACTGATGAAGTTAAAAAAATAGCCTTTGAAGACGTCCCTTTTTTTAACAATGCATCAACAGAGCGAATTAATCTATGATTACTTATTAAATTTATGTTTAAAACATCTGAAAACTCTTCGTTGCTCTGGTGATGGAGGGGACTTAAAGTTCCTAAGATTGCAGCGTTTGCTATTAAAATATCTAATTTCCCCCAACGTTTAAAAATTTCCAATCCTAACCTATCAATTCCTAAAAAGTCTTTCATATCTAATTCTACAACTGTGCAGGTTCCTCCATTAGAAATTATTATATTTTCTGTGTTTGTTAGGCTTGTTAGATTTTTATCTGTGATAATTACATGCAAATCTGTTTTTGCTAATTCAATAGCAATTGCAGCACCTATACCTTCGCCGGCGCCAGTTATTAATGAAATTTTTTTATCTTGAAGCATTGTAAGAGTTTATTTTTAGTATTTCAGAAATATCAATTGGATATTCTCCAGTAAAGCAATGATCTGTAAATTGAGGTAATTCTTTATTTCTTTCGTTATATCCCATAGCTTTATAAGTTCCATCCAATGATAAAAAAAACAAAGATTTTGCTCCAACCAATTCTGTCATTTCTTCAATATTTGATTTTGATGCTATCAACTCGTTATAATTTGGTGTATCAATTCCATAAAAATCAGGATGTTTAATAGGTGGACATGAAATTCCTAAATGCACCTCCTTTGCTCCAGCTTCATAAACCATCTTTACAATTTTACTTGCTGTTGTTCCTCTTACTATTGAATCGTCAATTAAAATAACTCTTTTATCTTCAATGCATGATCTATTAACACTATGTTTTAGTTTTACACCAAACTGACGTATTGTCTGAGAAGGTTCAATAAATGTACGACCTACATAATGGCTCCTTATTATACCAAGCTCAAAAGGAATAGAAGATTTTTGAGAAAACCCTAAGGCAGCAGAAACCCCTGAGTCAGGTATTGGCACTACAACATCAGCTGAAATTTTATTTTCTTTAGCCAGCTCAAAACCTAGAGATTTTCTATAAGTATATACTGTTTTATTGCCTACTATGCTATCTGGGCTTGCAAAATAAATTCTTTCAAAAATACAAGGTCTTTCAGGAATACTTTTAAAAGGTTTGATGGATTCAATTCCTTTTTCAGTAATTATTACTATTTCACCATTTTCTACATCTCTTATATATTTGGCCCCAATCATATCTAGTGCACATGTTTCTGAGGCTAGCACAGGTGAACCATCTTTATCTCCTAATACTAACGGTCTTATACCAAAGGGATCTCTTACTCCAATCAGTTTTTTGTTTGTTAGTATAACTAACGAATAAGCTCCTTTTATTTGATTAAGAGTATCAATCAATTTATCTATTAATTTTTTTTTGTGAGATCGAGCAACTAATTGCAATATGATTTCTGTATCAGATGATGTTTGAAAAATTGAACCACTCTCTACTAATTTCTTTTTAATAGAATGTGTGTTTGTAAGGTTACCATTATGTGCACAAGCGAATCCACCAAGTGCCAAGTTAGCAAATAGTGGTTGTAAATTCTCTGGCTTGGACTCTCCAGTAGTTGAATATCTAACGTGCCCAATTGCAGTTTTACCGGGAAGTTGCGATAAAATATTTTGATTATTAAAATTATCTCCTACTAAACCTTGTTTTCTAACAGAATGAAAATTATTTCCGTCAAAACTTACTATACCAGCTCCTTCTTGACCTCTATGTTGTAATGAATGTAAACCTAATGTAGTTAGAACAGATGCTTCTTCAGTACCGAATATGCCAAATACACCACATTCTTCTTTTAAGTGGTCGCTATCTCTGCAATACATTATTTATCCTTTAATAAGTTATCTTCATTTAGGTTTTCCCTATTGATATCTTGAATTTTTTTATGTTCAGCTAGGTTGTGTTTAGATACAAAACCTCTCAAAAGATCAGCTGTTGTTGTTATATAATTAAATGTGTGTGCTTCTAATACTATAGACGGTAAGCTCTTTTCTTTTCCAAGTAAATATATCAAACCTAAGTAAAATAATGTTACTAAAAGGATACCCCTAAATATTCCAAAAATTAAACCAAATATTTTATCGAATATTAATAAACCTGGAATAGTAAATTTTGGAGAAAGCCATGTGGATATTAAACTTGAAATAAATAAAGTCGTTAAAAATGGAAATCCAAAAGCAACAATATCAACAGTAATTTTGTGGCTAATATATTCAATCAATTCTAATTTAAATTTTTCGTATAATTTTATGGCAACAATTAATGAAAAAATCCAAGATACAATGCTAAACGCTTCTTTAATAAAACCTCTAAATGTAGCAACAACACACGATATTAGAATGATACTGATTATGATTATATCAACTATATTAAAATATGTATTTTCAAAAAATTCCATCAAATTAACCTAAATATTTTTGGTAATTAAATCAACTAAGTCACTTAACAAAGTAAGATTATTATAGCTCATATTTTTCTCTATTATAACTTTTTGTTTTGATGGTAAAATAATATTGTCAAAACCTAATTTTGTTGCTTCTTTAATCCTAAGTTCTGCTTGGTTAACTTTTCTTATTTCCCCTGACAATCCAACTTCTCCAAAGAATACAGTAGAAAAAGAAATAGGAACATCTTTTACTGATGAAATAATTGCAGCAGCTACAGCTAGGTCAGCTGCAGGCTCAAATATCTTAATGCCACCAGCAATATTTAAAAAAATATCCATGTTAGACAAGTGTATTTTACATCTAGATTCTAAAACAGCACTTAACATAGATAATCTAGCTGTATCCCAACCTACTATTGTTCTTCGAGGAGAGGCAAGGGAAGAGGGCATAACTAAAGCTTGAACCTCTATTAAAATTGGTCTAGTGCCTTCTAAGCCAGCGAAAATAGCACTTCCAGATACATTTTTTTGCCTATCAGACAAAAATAGTTTTGATGGATTCATAATTTCTTTCAAGCCAACATTTAACATTTCAAAGACTCCAATTTCATTTGTTGGGCCAAATCTGTTTTTCATGCTTCTTAAAACTCTGTATTGAAAATTATTATCCCCTTCAAAGTATAGAACTGTGTCAACCATATGTTCTAAAACTCTAGGACCTGCAATGTTTCCATCTTTTGTAACATGCCCAATAAGCACTAAAATAGAATTACTTTTTTTGGCAGCAATTATTAGTTCGTGTGCGCAAGCTCTTACTTGTGTAACAGTACCTGGTGAGCTGTCTATTTGGGGCAAGTACATAGTTTGAATTGAGTCTATTATTAATACGGACCTTGTTTTAATAGAACCTATTGTTGTAGCTATATCTGAGGCATTTGTTACGGATGCAAATTGAATATTGCTATCTTTTATACCTAACCTGTCTGCTCGCATTTTTATCTGTGATAAGCTTTCTTCTCCAGAAACATAAATACATTGTTCATTCATTTTTGATAAATTACCAACTAACTGGAGTAAGAGAGTTGATTTTCCAATTCCTGGATCTCCACCAATTAAGGTGACTGAGCCAGAAACAAAACCGCCACCCATAACTCTATCAATCTCATTAAAATTAGTTTTTAATCGAGGGTATTCTAAAGTATCATTTTTTAAATATTCAAATTTTATTTTGTGTCCAGATGACTTAGACAAAGGACCTGAGGGTTTTGAAACATTTTCTTCAAGTAAAGAATTCCATTCATTACAATGCTCACATTTGCCGCTCCATTTTGAATGTAAGGTTCCACAAATTTGGCAAATATATTGTTTATTTAATTTTGACATTTAGGCAAATAACTTAGGATTAGTAGTTTTAATAAACTCTTTTATTTTTAAATTATTTGAAGTCATCATTTCTTTTGGCGTTCCGGACCAAGATACTGTTTTATTATCAATTAATATTACCTTATCAGCTATTCGACTTACTGAAGCCATATCATGAGTAATTGTGATAGCACTAGCACCAATAGTTTTTACTGCACTGATTATTAATTTATCTATTACACTTCCAGTTACTGGATCCAACCCTGAAGTTGGTTCGTCAAATAATAATATTTTAGGATTGCCACAAATAGCTCTTGCTATAGCTACTCTTTTTTGCATTCCTCCTGAAATTTCAGAAGGAAAAAGGTCTAATATTTCAGGCTTTAAACTTAAACGTTCTATTATAGATAGGGCTAGTTTTCTTCCATTAACTTTAGATATTTTTTGTTGATTTTGAACTTTAAAAATAATATTTTCCCAAATTCTTAATGAATCAAACAATGCTCCATGTTGAAAGGTTATACCTAATTGTAATAAAATATTCTCTTTGTCTTTCCTGGGTAAATTAACCATTTCTGTTGAGTTTATTTTTATGGACCCTGAATCAGGGTCTAAAAGACCAATTATATTTTTTAGAAGAACGGATTTTCCTGAACCTGATGCGCCAATTATGGCTAAGGATTCACCTTCTAGTAGATTAAAATTAATATTTTCTAATATAACATTATTACCAAATGTTTTTTTTAAATTTTTGACATTTAAAATGGTTTTCTTTGTTTTGTTTTTGTTCATTTTTTACCCAAAAAACATAGCAGTTATTACGTAAGTACTAGTCAAAATCATAACAGAAGAGACAACCACAGACGCCGTTGTGGCATATCCAACTCCTTCTGCTCCCTTAGAAGCATTAAAGCCGAAGTAACAGCTAACCATTGAAATAATTAAACCAAAAGTTGCGGCTTTAACGCTTCCTTGAATTAAATCAATCCATTGTAAGTTATCTATGGTTGCATACAGATACAAATCTGGGTTAAAATCTAATTTGAAAATAGCTATAGTATACCCCCCTAAAATTCCAATTGTATTTCCTATAAAAACTAAAAAAGGAAGACATAGAACAGATGCAATTATTTTGGGAGCAATAAGATATTGCATAGGCCTAGTTCCAAGTGTACTTAAGGCATCAATTTGTTCAGTAACCCTCATTGTAGCAATTTCTGCAGCCATTTTGGCTCCGATTCTTCCAGCTACCATAAGACCTGTAAGTACAGGGCCCAATTCTCTAGTAATAGAAGTTAAAACAACCCTTGCTACAGTAGATTCTGAATTGAATTCAGTAAAACCATTATAAGTTTGAAGAGCTAAAACCATTCCTGAAAAAAAGGTTGTTAGCCCTACAACCGGTAAAGAAAAGTAACCAATATCAATAACTTGAAATATAATTTTTTTAAAATACCAAGGAGGTCTAAATATCCACGAGATTGCACTTAAACAAAAAAGAAAAAAATTTCCAATGTTAGCAATAAATTTAAGGCTTTTATGTCCTATAGAACCTATTATATTTATTATGACCTTCATATGTTTTCACCTAGTTGTATAAACTCTGCTCAATTATAGTCTCTTACTAGACGGCTGCCTAAAAGTGTTAATAGTTCGTAACTAATTAATTCTGAATTTTTAATTATACTACTTATATTACTATTATCTAATAAACAAAAATAATCTCCTTCTGTAAAAACTTTTTCTTTTATATCAGTTATATCTAAAACAAAGCTATCCATCGTTATATTTCCTAATATATTACATCTTTTCTTATATAACCAAAAATGACTATGTGGTTTTAATAATCTAAGCCATCCATCAGCATAACCTATGCCTATTGTCGCTAAGGTTGAGTTTCTTTTTGTTTTTTCAATTCCATTATAGGATATAGGCTGATTTATATTTACATTTCTAATTTGTATAATAGGTGCATGTAATTCAAAAGGTAAGATTAAGTCTTTAGAAAGTAGTCTTATATTTTGTCCATAATTATCAATGCCGTATAACCCAATCCCTGGCCTAGTTTGATCAAGACAAAATTTTGTACCTAATTTTATACCACCAGTATTAGCAAGAGTTAATTTTATGTTTGGTAGTAAATTAGAAAATTCTATAATTTTATCAAGCTGTATATTGTTGCTAGTATTTTTGTAGTCGTTAGAACTAGTTAGGTGAGACATAATAAAATCCCACTTTGTAATATTTAAAATGTCCTTATTTTTTTTTAAGAAATTAATTTCTTCCAAACTTAATCCTAGTCTGTTCATTCCAGTATCAATGTGTAATATTGCACTGATTTTTCTCTCTTCGGAATTAAATTTGTTTATTCTTTTTAATTGTTCTAAATTATTTATTATTGGAGTTAGTTGATTTTCAAAATAATTGGATTCAGATCCTTTAAAAAAACCCTCAAAAACAGCTATCTTTATTTTTTTTGAATTAATGTTTTTTCTTAATTGTATAGCTTCATTTATATTAGCTACATAAAAAAATTGACATCCTACATCTATTAATGACTTGGCTACTTTAACCATGCCTAGACCATATGAATTTGCTTTAATTACAGCTGAGGCCTTACCATTTGATGAATGATTTAAGGCTAACCAATTAGATTGTATTTTTTGGAGAGAAATTTTTAGAAGGCCATGCATGGTTTAAGTATATACATTCTTAAATAAATTTTTAATAAATTTGATCAGGTAGTCTGTCATCCTGTACTAGGTCCATAAATCTAGTGAACTTTGCTTCAAATTGAACTTGTACAATCCCTGTAGGACCGTGTCTTTGTTTTGATATTATGATTTCGGCCTTACCCTCAGCCATATTCCTTCTATCTTGCCATTTTAAAAAACGTTCATTAAAGCTCTCTTGATTTTCGTTATCTCTTTGTGTTGGCTCACTTTTATCTAAATAATATTCTTCTCTATATACAAACATTACAACATCGGCATCTTGTTCGATGGATCCTGACTCTCTTAAATCAGCAAGAATAGGTCTTTTATCTTCTCTTTGTTCAACTGCTCGGCTAAGCTGAGAAAGTGCAAGTATTGGAACGTTTAATTCTTTGGCAAGAGATTTTAATCCTCTAGTAATATTTGAAACTTCTTGAACTCTTCCTTGCGCTTCACTTGCTTTAGATCCTTGTATTAACTGAATGTAGTCAATAATTATTACGCTTAAGCCATGAGTTCTTTTTAATCTTCTAGCTCTTGAAGCAATCTGGCCTACTGAAATTGCTGGAGTGTCATCTATAAAAAAAGGTAAATTTAATATATCATTTTGTGTGGAAACTAATTTAGAAAATTCTGTTTCGTTCAAATCACCACTTCGTAATTTATGTGAGTCTATTGTAGATTGTTCAGCAAGTATACGTTGAGCTAATTGTTCAGCAGACATTTCAAGAGAAAAAATAAGAATAGATTCATTTTTTTCTAATTTACTACTCTTTGCAGCATTAAAACCTATATTTGTAGCAAGTGCGGTTTTACCCATTGCAGGTCTTCCAGCTAATACAAGTAAATCTGATTTGTTTAAACCACCTAATTGACGATTTAATCCAGAAAAACCTGTATCAATACCGGATAATTTACCCTTTCTATTATAAGCTTCATTAATTTGATTAGTTGCACTAGCTAAAACGCTTTTAAAATCTAACGGACCTGAATTTATCTGATCCTTTTCAGCTAAATTATAGAGTTGTTCTTCTGTATTAGATATTTCTTGGTCTGGAGTTACATCTAAAGTTGGATTAACTGATTTATTAATTAATTCATCGCCAATTCTTATTAGTGAACGTCTTACATAACAATTTCTAATTTCTTCTGCATAAAACTTTGCTTTACTTAATGATACAACGCCTTCTCTGAGTTCAGAGAGATATTTTTCTATATCAATATCTCTTTGCAAATCATCTTGTTTAAGATAACTTTTGAGAGTTAATGGATCAGCCAATCTCCCATTGTCTATAAGAAAGATACATGCATCAAAGATACTTGCATGAAGAGGGTCAAAAAAATGACGTGTAGCAAAATTTGTTGGAAGATCCTCTAATACTTTATTATCAAATAGAACAGAGCCAATAAGACTTTGTTCAGCTTCAATATTCTGAGGCATTTTATCACTTGATTTTAAGGAGTGCTCTGTATCAAGATCAGAAAAATCTTTAGTTAAACTTTTGTCCATAATAATTAGCTTAAGAAATAATATTTAAAAAATAATATTAAACTAATTATTATTAATTTAATAATAATTAATTATAAAATATTAATTACTATCACCATTTTCTTGATCTTGTGGTTCAGTTTCAACTAAGACTTCTTCTATATCATTATCCTTAGGAGTTAAAACTTCTTCTTTTTTGATAAATCTCTTAGCGTCTTTTTGAGCACGTTCTGATCTAATATCTCCACCTGTAGTTTCGGTAGATACTAAAGCCTTACCAGATTTGTTCTGCTCTTTAGCTTCTTCAGAGGATCGAGCAATGTTTAACTTAATTTTAATAGATATTTCAGGGTGCAGCTTTACACTTATATCTTCATAGGATAAGGATTTAATTGCTTTGTTTAATATAACTTGATTTTTACTTATTGTGAGCCCGGCATTAGTTATTTCATTAGCTATATCTTTTGCCGATACAGATCCATATAATTGACCTGCCTCACTCGCAGCTCTAATAAGAACAACTTCTTTGAAACTTATACTATCTGCTAAAGATTTAGCTTCTGTTCTTTTAGCAATATTTTCGCCCTCTAATTGAACTTTTTGTTCTTCAAAATATTTTATATTGTCTTGAGAAGCAAATACGGCTTTACCTTGTGGTAGTAGAAAGTTTCTGGCATAACCAGATTTTACATTTACTAAATCACCCATTTGTCCCAATTTATCAACGCGTTCTAATAAAATAATTTCCATTTTATTCTCCAGATTTAACCTACAACGTAAGGCATTAATGCTAAAAATCGAGCTCTTTTAATAGCTTTTGATAATTCTCTTTGTTTCTTTGCTGAAACAGCTGATATTCTAGATGGTATTATCTTACCTCTTTCAGAAACATACCTAGTCAAAACCTTTAAATCTTTATAGTCAATTTCAGGAGTGTTTGGTGCAGAAAAAGGGCACGATTTACGCCTTTTTTGGTTTGGTTTTCTTAATGCCTGTCTTTTAATATTTAGTTGTGTCATCTTGCAATCCTTTAAACATTAGCTTTTGAAGCTATTTCTATATTATCAGAAGCTGATTCATTTCTATGCCTATCAACTTTATTGTTCATCAATAGAGATGGATTTTCATCAACCTTATCTATTTTTATGGTTAAAAATCTAATAATATCTTCGTGAAGACCAAGTAATCTCTCATATTCGGAAATAGTTTCAGGAGAGCTTGATATGTTTAGCATATAGTAATGAGCTTTTCTATTTTTATTAATTTTGTAAGCAAGATTTCTAATGCCCCAATATTCAGTTTTTTTTATTTCACCATCATGTGATTTAATTACTGAAGTAAACTCATCAATCAAAGTTTCAAATTGACTATTAGTTAAATCTTGTCTTCCAATAATTACACTTTCGTATAATGCCATTTCTTTTCTCCTTATGGCTTAATGGGATATTCCCAGATTAACCAGTAAATACTGGCAAGGAGCACATAAAATATATATTTACTTTATGCTGGTAATTTAATTATTTGTGCAACATAAATGTTTATTATAAATATGCAATACATAATTAAAAAATAATACGAAATAAGGACCAAAAAATGAATATTATAGTTTTTCCAGGACAAGGTTCGCAAAAAATAGGCATGGGTAAAGAATTATCTGAAAATTTTGTTGAGGCCAAACACGTTTTTGAAGAGGTAAATGATGCTATAAATTTTAATTTAACAAAAATTATGTGGGAAGGTACAGACGATCAAATATCTCTAACATCTAATGCTCAGCCAGCATTAATGGCATGTAGCGTAGCTGTTTTAAGAGTTTTAGAGAAACTTACAAACAAAAAATTACCAAATTTAGCTGATTATTTATGTGGGCATTCATTAGGAGAATACACAGCAATGACCGCGGCTGGAGTATTTTCTTTGAAAGAATGCGCTGTTTTATTGAAATTGAGAGGAAATGCAATGCAAGAATCTGTTCCATTAGGACAAGGTGCAATGGCTGCATTTATAGGTGTTGATATTGATACCACTCAAAAAATATTAAATGAGGTACAAACAATTGGAATTTGTGATGTAGGTAACGATAATGCTGATGGACAAGTGGTGATAAGTGGAGATAAATTAGCGGTTGAAAAAGCAATTGAATTGTCTAAAGGCTTTGGTGTTAAAAGAGCAGTCATTCTGCCTGTTAGTGCTCCTTTTCACTGTAGATTAATGTCACCAGCACAGTTAGTTATGAAAGAGGCTCTTTCAAAAATAGACTTCTGTGCTCCAGTTGTGCCAATTATATCAAATACAACAGCTCTACCGGAAAATGATACTGATATATTAAAAAATAATTTAGTTGATCAAGTCACAAGTACTGTAAGGTGGAGAGAAACTATGAATTTTGCCAATGAGCTTAGGGTTAAAAAAATAATAGAATTAGGAAGTGGAAAAGTTCTTACGGGTATAGCCAAAAGAATGGTTAAAGATGTCACTGCCATTAATATAGAAGTATCAACTGATTTTGATCAATTTTAAAACTTGAGGGAGGAGAATTATGTTTAATTTAGACGGTAAAGTTGCTTTGATAACTGGCGCTACAGGCGGAATAGGAATGTCAATAGCAAAGCAAATGAAATCTAGTGGTGCAAAATTAATTTTATCTGGAACAAGACAAGAGGTTTTATCAAAATTAGAGTTAGAATTGGGTGACGACGTAAAAACAATTGTTACCGATCTAAGTGACAAAAATGATGTTATGTCCTTAGCTAATGAAGCTGAAGAAACTTTTGGATCAATAGATATTCTTATTAATAATGCGGGTATAACTGCAGATGGTCTTTTGTTAAGAATGAAAGATGAAGATTGGGACAAAGTAATTGATATTAACCTTTCTTCTTCAATGAGACTAACAAGGCAGGTCATAAGAGGAATGATAAAACGAAAATATGGAAGAATAATTTTTATTAGTTCTATTGTAGGTTATACTGGCAATGCTGGTCAAAGTAACTATTCTGCTTCAAAATCTGCATTAAGCGGTTTAACAAAGTCTATTGCAGCGGAAGTTGCAAGTAGGGGCATTACATGTAACTTGATAGCTCCTGGATTTATATCTACTCCTATGACAGATAAACTCAGTGAAGATCAAAAGAATAATATAATTAAAAATATACCTATAGATAGGCTTGGCAAACCTAGTGATATTTCGTCAGGTTGTCTATATTTGTCTAGTAATGAAGCTAGCTTTGTAACTGGAACTACTTTGCATATTAATGGCGGAATGAGTATGATTTAGTTTTTTTACATATTTGGAGATAATGTTCTTGGCATATTTATTTAATTATGTTACTCGAACGATATAATTTGACTATTTCAACATATTTAAGGGGCATAAATAATGAGCGATATTGCTGGTAGAGTAACGAAGATTGTAGTAGAACATCTTGGAGTTGAAGAAGCTAAGGTGGTTGATAGCGCAAGTTTCATTGATGATTTAGGTGCAGACAGTTTAGATACTGTTGAGTTAGTTATGGCTTTTGAAGAAGAATTTGAGTGTGAAATACCAGATGATGCTGCTGAAAAAATTCAAACTGTAAAAGACGCAATAGACTTTATTTCTGCTAACAGTTAAATTTACTAATAATGCTCTGGTTGTAATTGGGAGTTTTCCATGCGTCGTGTTGTTGTAACTGGCCTTGGCATGTTAACGCCTTTAGGTAACGGCGTTGATGTTAATTGGAAAAGATTAATTTCTGGACAAAGTGGTATCAGAAAAATTTCTGATTTTGATGTTTCAGACATATCTTGTAAGATTGCTGGTCAAATACCTCAAAAAATTGATGATCCTGAAGCTGGTCTAGATATTGATCAATGGATAGAACCACGTGATCAAAAAAGAATTGATAGATTTATTGCATATGGAATTATATCAGCAATGCAAGCTGTTGAAGATTCAGGTTGGAAACCAAAAAATGATGAAGAAAAACATAGAACTGGGGTTATACTTGGATCTGGTATAGGTGGACTTGAAACTATTGCTAAGACAACTGAAATAATGATCTCAAAAGGCCCCAGAAAAGTTAGTCCTTTTTTTATACCTTCAGCACTAATTAACCTTTTATCTGGGCAAGTTAGTATTAAATACGGCTTTAAAGGTCCTAATCATTCAGTAGTTACAGCCTGTTCTACAGGTGCGCATGCAATAGGAGATGCTTCTAGGATTATACGATATGGTGACGCTGATGTAATGGTAGCTGGGGGTGCAGAAGCTGCATGTTGTAGAATTGGGATGGCTGGTTTTGCAGCTGCTAGAGCATTAAGTACTAGTTTTAACGATAATCCATCAGTTAGTTCTCGTCCATGGGACCAAGCTAGAGACGGATTTGTAATGGGTGAAGGTTCCGGTGTTCTTGTACTAGAAGAAAGACAACATGCTATTGCTAGAGGTGCAAACATATATGCAGAAATTAAAGGTTATGGTATGTCTGGAGACGCATATCATATTACAGCACCTGCTGAAACTGGAGATGGTGGTTTTAGGGCAATGCAAGCTGCAGTAAGGGATGCAAACTTGAGTTCATCTGATCTTGACTATATTAATGCGCATGGCACGTCAACACCACTAGGCGATATGATAGAGTTAAGAGCAATTGGAAAACTTCTTCAACATAATATAGACAATACTAGTATTAGCTCTACCAAATCAGCTACTGGGCATCTGCTGGGTGCTGCAGGAGCAATAGAAGCTATTTACTCTATTTTATCAATAGTAAATCAAATTGTTCCTCCTACTAATAACTTATTAAATCCTGATAATGAGACTTCTGGTTTTGATTTAGTTCCCATCCATGCAAAAAAACGATCTGTTAAGAATGTTTTATCAAACTCTTTTGGATTTGGTGGAACTAACGCTAGTTTATTAATCGGTAGTGCAGATTGAAGTTAAAACTCAGCTTCTGTTTAATTATAATTTTTACCTCAATTTTTTTAAGCTATTCTTATTTTGATAAAGTTAAAAATAAGAAAATTGTGTTTGAAGACTCTTATTTTTTTTTAAAGAAGAATGATAATCAAAAAGTTATTTTAAAAAAATTAAGAGCTAAAAATATACATATTCAATATTTTGATTGGAAAATGATTTCATTTTCACATCAAGATAAACTTTTACTCAAAGCTGGTGAATATTTAATTCCAAAGGATTTCTCACTTTTTGAAATACAAAATATGTTTCAAACCGGTAAAACAATAACAAGAAGATTCACTTTAATTGAAGGTTCTTCATCTATAAATTTAAGAATGAAATTATTGAGTAATAAATATTTGTCTGGAGAAATACCTACTTTGATGGAGGGTATATATAAACCTGATACATATCATTTTAAGTATGGTTACTCTAGAGTTAAGCTATTGAATCGTATGGAAAAAGCTCAAAATATTAGCATAAATAAAGTATGGAAAAATAAACCAAAAGATTTTATATTGAGAAATAAGCGTGAGTTATTAATACTTGCTTCAATAATTCAAAGGGAAGCTAAATCTTTTGAAGATTCTAAGTTAGTAGCTAGTGTTTTTATTAACAGGCTGAGAAAAAAAATGAAATTGCAATCAGACGTTACTCTTGCTTTTGGGTTAAATATTAATGGAAAATATATTACAAAAAAAATGTTAAAATCATCTCATCCTTTCAACACATATTTTCACACTGGCTTACCCCCCACCCCTATATCTTATCCGGGAAAAAATGCCTTAAATGCACTTAAGAATGTTAAAAACACAAATTATTTCTATTTTGTAGCTGACGGTAAGGGTAGACACCGTTTTTCTGAAACATATGATTTACATAAACAAAACATTAATTTGTGGAAAAAAAGTAAAATGAAGGATTAATACAATGTTGAATAGTAAACGTCGAGGTATAGTTCTTGTTATATCCTCACCTTCAGGTGCTGGTAAGACTACTATATGCAAAAAATTAATAAAAGAAATTAAAGGAGTTGCTTTATCTATTTCAGCAACAACAAGAAAAAAAAGAAAAAATGAAATTCATGGAAAAGATTACTTTTTTAAAAATAATGAAGAATTTTTGGAAATGATAGAAAATAATGAATTTATAGAGACTGCTAATGTCTTTGGGTATTATTACGGAACACTTAAGCAAGAAGTTTTATCAAAAATAGAAGAAGGTATAGATGTCATTGTTGATATTGATTGGCAAGGCACACGGCAAATTGAAAAACATCTTGGTCAAGACGTTGTAAAAATATTTATACTTCCACCGTCTATTAATGAATTAGAATCTAGATTGGGAAATAGAGCAAGTGAAAATAAAGAAACATTTGTGAAAAGAATGTCCGAGGCAAGAAAAGAAATAAGTCACTATGATGAGTACGATTTTATAGTTGTAAATGATGAAATCGAATTGGCTTTCAATAATGTTAAATCAATTTTATACTCAGAAAGATTAAGAGGATTTAGACAAATAGAATCTAAACTTAACTTAGATTAAATCATAGAGGATTTTAGTTTTCAAAGGCCATTTTTGCTATCCTACAAAAATCAAGTACTGACAAATTCTCAGGTCTTAATTTAGATGAAATAGATAAATCAGCTAAAATTTTTTCACCATTTATTTCCTTCAAGCTACTTTTAAGCATTTTTCTTCTTTGGCTAAAAGCCATTTGTGTAATTTTTTCTACTGATTCAAAGTTAACATCAAATAAAGGTTTTTCATAAGGTATTAACTGGACTACGCTAGATTTTACTTTTGGAGCAGGGAAGAAAGCTGTATTTGGTATATCAAATACCTTATTAGTTTTTGCTAACCAGTTTGTTAGAATTGATAATCTGCCATATTGTTTTGAACCTGGCTTTGCTATGATTCTATCAGCAACTTCTTTCTGAAACATAAGTGTCATCATATCAAACTGGTTTATATGTTTTAACCATGAAATTAACATTTTAGTACCAATGTTATAAGGTAAATTTGCAATAATTTGTCTTGGTGCATTGCCTAAATTCCATATTGGATAGTGCAAAGCATCATCTATAATTATCTCTAATTTATTATTGTATATTTTTTTTAAATCATTAAGCATTTTTTTAGATTGAACATCTTTGTCAATTGCAAAAACAATATTAGGTTCTTGTTTTAAAATTGATCTAGTTAAACATCCAGGCCCAGGCCCAACCTCAATTACTGTTGTTTTGATTGGCAAAGAACTTTTAACAATTTTATCTGTAAGATTAATGTCAAAGAGAAAGTTTTGACCAAGAGATTTGTTAATTTTGATATTGTTATTGTTTAAAATTTCTCTAATAGTAGGTAGGCCAAAATCTTTTTTATTTGTCATTATCTTTATTTACACTCATCTTATAAGCAAGATTTATAGCAGAAATTAAGCTCTCAGGTTTGGCTTTATCCTGCCCTACTATATCAAACCCTGTTCCGTGGTCAGGTGAAGTTCTAATAAAATCTAATCCTAAGGTTACATTTACACCGTTATGGAAATCTAATGTTTTAATTGGTATTAAAGCTTGATCATGATACATGCAAATAGCTAAATCATATTTTTTCCTGTTGTCATATGAAAATGCAGTATCTGCTGATATAGGTCCAGATACATGATATGTAGTATTATCTAAAACTTCTTTTATCGCAGGTATTATTATTGTTTTTTCTTCAGTTCCAATGTCTCCATCTTCACCTGCATGAGGGTTGAAACCAGTTATAATTATTCTTGGCTGAGAAAAACCAAAGTATGAAATAAGGCTCTCCCTAGCAATTTTGATAGTAGAGATTATTAATTCTTTTGTTAATAATTTTGAGACTTTTTTAAGAGGAACATGAATTGTTAATGGAATAGTTTTTAGATGTTTGCCTACAAGCATCATTACAGGATGTTTGTTTTTTACTGACAACGACGCTAAAAACTCTGTGTGACCGGTATAATTAAAACCTGACTCATACATTATTTTTTTATTGATTGGATTAGTCACTAGTGCTGAAGCTATGCTATTTTGCTGAGTTTTAACACATTTAACAATAGAATCCTTCACAAAAGAAGCATTTTTGACATTCGGAATGCCCATTACAACTTTTTCTAAAAGTTTAATAGGTATTATATTGATTTTATTCTTCTTAAAATCCTTAAAGCGTTGCTTATCTTTGATTTCGTTTATTTCATAATTAATCTTATTAAGCTTAAAATAATCTATTATTATTTGAGGATCAGTAATAACTATGGGCATTATATCGCTATGAACTTTTGAAGACATAATTGTCTTTATTGTAATTTCTGTAGAAATACTTGAAGGTTCACCTGCTGAAATTAGGATTACTTTTTTTGATGTTATCATTTATAAAGCTTTATAATTATTTAATTTCTTTAATATTTATAATATTAGCTTGTTTATTGAGTTGTTTTAAATGTTTTTCACTAAAAATTTGAAATTGTTTTGACATAAAATCTTTCTTAATTTTATTATAATTTTTTTGGCTAAGTTTTGCCTGCTTTTTATCACAAACAACATATGTATACCCATTATTTCCAATATAAAAAGGATCTGTGATTTCATTAATTTTTTTATTAATAATAACTTTTTGTATATTAGGGCTTAAGTCAGCTACTCTAGAATTTATTATGTTTAATTTAATGCTTTTATCATTTATTTTTTTTAGTTGATCGCAATTCTTTTTATCACCTAACAATTTACTCAGTTTTTGTTTTACATCGGTGTAAGCAGCCTTTTTTGTCTTGAAATTAATCTCAAACTTTACTTGAACTAATAAAATTTTGTTTTCTGTTTTACTCAACCTACCTTTATTTCTTTTAACTAATATTTTAATAATTCTAATTTTATCTCTAACCGGAAAGGTAAAAACATCACCTTCTTTTACATTTATCTGTTTGTCTATTATGTATTTTGGTAAATTTTTATAATTTCTCCAACCAGTTTTGCCATTGAATTTTGCAGAGCTACTTAGAGAAACTTGTTTTGCAATATCTAAAAAGCTAATTCCTTGTTGTAGGGCTAAATTGATGTTTTTTAATAGATTATTATTACCACTTCTATCTATAACTATCTCAGCTATATCATAGAGATCTTGTTGGTTTTGAGAATTATTTCGTAAGATATTTTTATTTATTTTTTCTTCTAAGCGGTCAATTTCTGACTTAAACCTATCTCTTAAAACAATAGACCATATTAATTGTGTTTCACTTTTTTCAATAATAGCAGATTTAGGTATTGACAATTTTTTAATAAACCTATTGAGTTCGTCTTCAGAATTGTCAAAATTTTGTAAGGTTAATTGATAGGCTTGTTTAGATACAATTTTGTTAATGTTTTTGTTAATTCTTAAGCCAGCAGAGTGAATAACTCTTTCGTTAATAAGAGCTTTATAAGACTGATTATAAAAACTTTTTAAATTTTTAAATTTCAAATCTTGATTTATTGAAAAAGAAATAAGTTTGGCTCTATTAATAACATCTATTTTTGATATTGGAATTGTATTAACTGTAGATAAAATATAATTTTCTTTAGCATATATTGCACTGGAAATAATATTAATAAAAGAAATGATTACTATGATTTGATATTTATATGAAATTTTCATTTTTATACTATTCAATTATCTTCCTATTAACTTAATTTTTTTTTGGTTCGTCAATTTCACTGATTAGGTAACAACCAGAAAACAATCCAATTAATGTAGGGCCAAAGCCAGAAAGTAATGGCGGAAGTTTTTCCGATGAGCCTAATGCAAAAATAAAATCTCCTATAAAATATAAGCTAAATCCAACAACTAATGAAATTGTTACTTTACCAGACTCTACTTTTCTTTCACTACTCCTTAACATCAAGGATGCAGAAAGTAAAATCATTGATATTATTAAAAATGGTTGGCAAACCAATTTAAAAAAATGTATGAGATGTTTTGATATGTTGAGGCCATATTTTTTTATTTTAAAAATATATGAAGGAAGGTCAAAAATAAAAATTGTATCTGGCTTACTTATAGCTATATCAAAGCCAGTAGATTCAGATTTAACTGTAAAAGTATATTTTTTTAATTTTTTTAAACTATCTGTTCGACTTATTATATCTACTTCAAATAAAGTTAGTTTATTTTTTAAAAATGTTGCTTTTTTAGATATTATTTTTTTTTGAAATTTTTTATCTTTATCAAATACAAATACATTTACGTTCTTCAAAGTATTATTGATATCGTTTATTGTCTTAGCATTAATTATTAACTGTGAGTCCCGAGAAATTTCTTTAATCCAAAATCCTTTGGTATCAAAAGTAAAAACCTTGAGGTTTTTTTTTCCAAAATATATTGTTTGTAGTGCATCATACTTTTTATTAAAAATGGATGATAACGGATTTAAAAAAATTATCGATACTAAACCAATAATAAAAAATGAGATTAAAGTTGGTGTAATTATTTTCCACAAAGATAGACCGAAAGTCCTAGATATGATGTAGTAATTTTTTTTTCGCCATTGATTAAAACAAGCAATAGAACCAATTAAAGTAGCAAAAGGTAAAACTTTTTCTATATTGCTTGGTATTTTTAACCCAGCCATTCCAATAATATTATAAAAATTAGCATGTTGAATTTGAGTTACTCCAATTTTATTTGAGGAACGCCGAAATAATTCAATTAAGTCAATAAAGAAAATTAATATAGTAAGTGAAAATAATGCAAATAAAAAGAATAGCAATAGTTCCTTTGTAAAGTATTTATAAAGGATGAATGGATGCTTATTATAATGTTTCATTATGAATAGTTCTTTGTTTGATTAAGCTTATAAATTTTTTAAAATTAATATTTTTATGAAGTATAAAAAAACTTAATAAAATAATAAAACAAGGTGAAAAGTACATTAATGGTAAAAAATTAATGTTATAATGTACAGTATTTTTGATAAGAATAAATAGGCTTTGGATTATAATTAAAAAGCCAATACTTATACTCTTTTTGTAGGTTGACATAATTCTTGAATAATTACTGTTAAGAATTGTAATCATTACAATTAAAACAAAAACAATAGGTAACAAAGCCACCGTGTTTCTGCTGTGAGCCTCTGCTATTAATTTTCCCTTTTTATCGTTATTTTGATTAGCTTTTTTTATTAAATCAAAAAAACTATATTCATTATATTCTACAACTCTTGATGAAGTTGACTTAGATTTATTTTTCATAATTTCAAGTTTGTAGTTTTTAAAATCCAAAATAGTTGGTTCTTTAGAACCCTTAGTTGAGAATCTAGTTCCTTCATCCATAAATAAAGTTACTTTGTAATCGTCATTGGTTAGATAACCAGTTTTTGCATATAGCTCAACTAAATTTAAAGGGTCATTTCTGTCTTGAATGAAAATTTCTTTAAAATAGTTTTTAGTATCTAAGTGCCGGATAAAGATAGTTTGGTTTTCATTTATATCTGCAAAAGTATTTTCTTTAATAATTAATTCTTTAGAGCTGTTTCTGATATTGTTTTGAAGTGTTTTAAAATTTTTATAAGTTGTGGGCAGAATTAAGTGAGATATTATAAATAAAATTATTGACGAAAACAAAGACACTATTATTGCAGGACCACTGATCTTTAGAGGGCTTAGGCCAGCTGCTTTCATTACTACAATTTCTTTGTCACTTTCAAATTTTGAGTATGAGATCATACATCCTGCAAATGTTCCAAACGGAAGAGCTAACAGAAGCCAACTAGGAAAGTTATATACAGATAAAATAAAAAAATCTGAGAGATTTGCACCTTTATCTACTATTAACTTAATTATTTTAAACGATTGTGTTAACCATATAACAGTTAAAAAAACCATTGTTGATAAAAAAACATTTTTTATAGTTTGTTTAAAAACATATTTTGTTAAAATCATAAATTTACTAATCTAAAAATTATCCTAATTTTTGTTTAAATTACTTTTATTAATAATATATTAATATATCTTATTATTTTAATTACAACATCTCTTATCACCTTAAGGATTTAATATGGAAAACAAGAATAGGTTTATTAAAATTAATTTTGAGAAACCAAATAATCAAATTGAATTAAAAAAAAATAAAACAATTAATATT
>ENA-ORDR01000127-ORDR01000127.1-marine-metagenome-genome-assembly--contig:-NODE-127-length-38620-cov-12.368835_pt1 | contig 38620 bp, 42 predicted proteins | sample MGYA00240993_ERZ508538 | MGnify/ENA primary metagenome ERZ508538 (study PRJEB26207, sample SAMN05421999) | marine metagenome | isolation source: Monterey Bay, California, USA | place: USA:Monterey Bay... | reverse complement strand
TAGTTCGATGTGGGCGGAAATCATTCCGCTCCACCTCTCAACTGCGAAAGGTTAAAAAATGCAAAGCCAAAATATTAAAAACAAATTCTTATGTTTTGTAAAATAAAACAAAAAGTATAATTGACCTTCAGATAAAATTGGCAGCATAAGAAAAACATGGCAAAGTTATACTTTCATTACTCCACAATGAATGCAGGAAAATCGACTGTTCTGCTTCAAGCTTCTCATAATTATCGTGAGCGTGGGATGGAGACATACCTTTTAACAGCTGAAATTGATAAACGAGCAGGCGCAGCAAAAATTGCGTCTCGGATTGGAATAAGTGAAGTTGCACAAACATTTACGTACGATGAAAATTTGTTTGAAAAAATAAGGTTACACTTAAATACCTCAAAATGTGCATGTGTCTTCGTCGATGAATCTCATTTTCTAACTCCAGAACAAGTGTGGCAATTAACTGATGTCGTTGACGAACTTTCAATACCAGTCATGTGTTTTGGATTAAGAGTAGATTTTAGGGGTGAACTCTTTCCTGGATCAGCTGGATTGTTAGCACTGGCTGATGAAATGCGCGAAGTACGAACCATTTGCCATTGCGGGAAAAAGGCGACAATGGTGATAAGATTAGATGAAAATGGTAAAGTAATTAAAGATGGTGAGCAAATTCAGATAGGTGGAAATGAAACATATACTTCACTATGTAGGAAACATTGGCGTCAAGAAATAGAAAAATAATTTATTCAATTTAGTTAATTAAATTTGAAGTCTCTTTCTTTTCCAATAAGATATCAATAATGTTTTTCAAGGCAATTAAACCCATCTCCTCCCGTACTGACAAAGCTGCTGTACCCAAATGTGGTAATAAAACAGCATTCTCGAGATCAACCAATTGAGGAGATATTAAAGGTTCAAATTCATAAACATCCAGACCAACCCCACCGATCTCTTTTTTTTGCAAAGCATCAATTAAGTCAGATTCTTTAATAATTTCACCACGAGCAATATTAATTAAAATTGAGGATGACTTCATTTTTGCAAAAGATTTTTTATCAATCAAATGATAAGTCTCAGGGCCACCGGGTACAGCGATAACGATTATATCAGCTTTACCAAAAAGTTCATCAAGGCTATCAACCTGATAACAGTTTTTTAGTTTTAAATCAGTAACTTTTGACCTGTTGTAATAATAAACAGGCATATCAAATCCCAAATTGCAACGTCTTGCTATTGCTTTTCCAATGCGTCCCATTCCGATAACCCCAAGGGTACTGCCAGTAACATGGGTACCCAACATCTGCATTGGATTCCATCCCTTCCAGGATCCACTTCGGACCAATCTATCGCCCTCCCCAGCACGTCGTGCAGTCATCAACATTAATGTCATTGCAATATCAGCAGTAGCGTTCGTTACCACATCAGGTGTATTAGTTATCTGAATATTTTTTTGCCTGGCTGAATTTAAATCCAAGTGATCATAACCAACTCCAAAGTTTGAAATAATTTTTGTTCTAGGCGATTTAGAACTTTCAAATATCTCCTTACTGAATTTATCACCAATTGCAGCAATAATTGCATCATAATTCTGTAATGCATTAATCAATTCAAATTTTGAGGATGGAATTACTGATTGACGCACATGTACATCAAAAAAATTTTGTGCGCGCTTAATAACTTTTTGGGGAATGGGTCTTGTTATCAGCAATTTATACATTAATGAAGTTTAGCTCCCACATGAACGTCACCATCAGGGATAACCAATACAATATCGTTATTAGAATCTGATAATCCTAATACCAACACCTCAGACATAAACTTTCCTATTTGGCGTGGAGCAAAATTTACGACAGCTAATACACTTTTTCCAATTAGCTCATCTGGGTGGTAATGATGAGTGATTTGGGCAGAGCTTTTTTTTATACCAACATCACCTCCAAAATTTATCCTTAATTTTAGAGCTGGTTTTCTAGCTTCTGGAAAAGTAGTTGCTTCAACTATTTCACCAACTCGGATATCTACCTTAGCGAACTCATCAAATGAAATAATACTCATGACTATTTTCCTAATTCTTTGCTTCTCATAGCTGCTGCATTCACCGCTTGATTAATTAAAGGACTAATTCCTATTTCTTTGTCCATTAAAACTTCTAAGGCCGCTTGCGTCGTCCCTCCTGGCGAAGTCACATTGATGCGTAATTGCGAGGGTTCTTCCAAAGATAATTCTGTTAAAACCCCTGCTCCAACAATTGTTGCTCTTGCCAATTTCATAGATAGACTTGGTGACAACCCCTGAACCTCTCCAGCTTTTGCCAATGCTTCAACTAAATAAAAAACATAGGCTGGACCAGATCCTGAGATAGCAGTAACAGCATCCATTTGTGCTTCTTCAGTTAATCTCACTGTCTGACCAACAGCACCTAGTAATTTCTCTGAAAGAGCAATATCAGCTTCAGTGGTTGAGTTATTTCCAATTAATGCCGTTATGCCCTTATTTACTGAAGCTGGTGTATTAGGCATTGCTCTGATAATTTTTGAGTCTGCTCCTAACTCAGCCTCAAACATATGAATTGTTGATCCAGCGGCAATTGATAAAAAAATTGTCTCTGTATCTCTCAATTTTTTTATTTTAGAAAGTGCTTCCTTCATCATTTGTGGCTTTACGGCTAACACTACAACTGCAGGCGCCTCAGGTAACTTCTTATTTAAATTAATTTCAGGTATTTTTTTTAGCCATTTGGTTGGATTTGGCTCAATAATATTAATAGATTTTGCATTAATCCCATCAGCAAGCCAACCTTTAAGCAAAGCAGACCCCATTTTTCCACATCCAAGTAATACTAAACCATTTTTATTAATGAGATTATTTGGCATATAGCCTCCTGATTTCAAGCCTCTCCCTGAGGCATCATCATCGCAATTCCGACAGCATTAGAGGGCTTTTCACCACCCCAAACTACCTTTTGTAATGAAGGGTAAAACCCATCACAATAATTTATCGCATCACATAATATTTGATCAATCTGACTATCGTTTACCTCTGCATCATCATTTAGAACCAATCCATATCGGTAAATAATCAAGTTTTTAGAGGCAGTATAAGTAAAGGTGCCTGTCCAAATAAAATCATTTATAAAATTTAAAGTCTCATAGATTTTTTGGGAGGTGGTTTTTAATGGTGCTATTTCAAATGAACACGCTAACTTTAATATTTCTTCTCTACTCGATAATGCCAGTGTTATAGAATAATTTCTCCACAGTGCCTCAACATTCATAACAATTTGATCATCATTTAACCTATCAAAATCCCAAGAGTTATTTGCTGCCAACTCCTCAACAATGTCTATCGGATTTGGTCCATCATAATGTCGAATGTGTTCTGAACTAACCAAACTTTATATCCCTATGAATATTCTGAATTACTAATACCATATTTTGTGTTTTATCCGACATATCGCCTAATCAAAAACCCGTCATACGATATATAGTGTTACAAAAGACAACAGTCGTAAAGATGCTTTCTTTAGTTATCCACAGAAATATTTAACAAAATTTAGGTTTTGGTGTTATTAAAAGATTAACTTTTCACCTTTAATTTTTTTTCAAGAAGTTCTAACCGTGATTTCATCAGTTTGTTTTCTTCAAGTGCTTTTTGGAGCATTATTTGATTAACTTCAAATTCCTCTCGGCTAATCAAATTTTTTTCAGAAATCCAACGCTCAATAAAGCTTTTCATCGCCGTATCAGCCTCATCTTTAGCACCTTGGGCTACCCCCATTGCGTTAGTCATTAGCTCTGATAAATCATCAAAAAGTTTGTTCCGGGTTTGCATTTCTAACTCCAATTGAAGTAATATCTAGTTATATGGTGGTTAAAATAAGATTTGCCAAGAGGCTATTACAACAGATGGGTCAAAAGATGGAATACTACTTATGCTTGAAGTGATCCATTTTCCCAATATTTCTCCTGATATTTTTACAATAGATATTGGTTTTTTTTCTTTTTCTCTTAAGTGGTATGCTTTAGCTTATATTGTTGGCCTGCTTTTGGCCTGGAGATTAATTTTAAAAATGGTGGAAAACTCAAATCTTTGGCGTGATCAAATTCCACCTATGACAAGAAACAAGCCGGAAGAACTACTGAGCTGGATGATTATTGGCGTAATATTGGGTGGACGCTTGGGATTTGTTTTATTTTATCAGGCCGATTACTACTTACAAAATCCCACTGAGGTTCTGATGATCTGGAATGGTGGCATGTCATTTCATGGTGGGTTTATTGGTGTGATAGTTAGTGGCACAATGTTTTGTGTTAAGAACAAATTATCAATCTTGTCTGTAGGTGATACAATTGCAATAACTGCTCCAATTGGAATATTTCTTGGACGAATTGCAAACTTTGTAAATGGTGAGCTTTTTGGTCGGCCAACAACTATGCCATGGGCGATAGTTTTTCCCACAGAAAATGGTACGGGCTGCTTAAATAATCTGGCTCAAATCTGTGGTCGCCATCCCTCTCAATTGTATGAGGCTTTTTTTGAGGGGTTGTTATTATTTATTATATTATTTTGGGGCGCTTATTTTATGTCATGGCTAAAGAAACCTGGTTTTTCTATTAGCGTTTTTTTTATCGGTTATGGTACTGCTCGTATTTTTGTTGAAACTTTTAGGCAACCAGATATTTATTATTCAAGTGCGGATAACCCAATGGGCTACATGATATCCATATTGAATTTTGGACTTACAACTGGGCAGGTTTTGTCAATACCGATGGTCCTAGTAGGAACCATAATGATAGTTAAAACATTAAGAACTCGATGACAGATCTTTTAAATTCCCTTTTATTACAAATAAAACAGACTGGGCCGATAACCGTTGCCGATTATATGAATATTTGTTTATTACATCCAAAGCATGGATATTACTCAAAGCAGGACCCTTTTGGGAAAAAAGGAGATTTTATAACATCACCTGAAATAAGTCAGGTTTTTGGAGAGTTATTAGGTTTATGTTTAGCACAAAATTGGATAGATCAAGGAATGGAACCTTTTTCTCTTGTCGAAGCTGGTCCAGGACGTGGAACCCTAATGGCTGATATTCTACGAGCCACAAAATCAGTACCTAACTTTCATAAAAATATGTCTATTCATCTAATTGAAGAAAGTCCTACATTAAAGAAAATTCAAAGAGAAACTCTGTCGAATTTTTGTGTGCAATGGCATAAAAGCTTTAATCACTTACCCAAAAAACAAATATACTTCATTGCAAACGAATTTTTTGATGCTTTACCAATTAGACAATTCAAAAAAACAAAAACAGGTTGGAGCGAGATACTTGTTAGCCAACAGGAAAATAAATTAATTTTTTGTTTGGGAAATAAAATTCCCTTAACCGCGATTCCACATCGCATAAAAGATACCAATTTAGGAGACATTATAGAAATATGTGCAGCGGCAAAACCGATTATGAAATTTTTATCAGGGCAAATAATGAACTATGGGGGTTGTGCAATTATTATCGATTATGGAGCTAATAATTTGAAGGGCAATACCTTACAAAGTGTAAAAAATCATAATAAAATCAACACTTTAAAATTACCTGGTAATTCAGACCTTACAGCCCATGTAGATTTTACTGAATTAACTAAAGATCTCTCAAACATATTAGTTACGAAAACAACACGCCAAGGAACTCTTCTGAAACGTTTAGGTATAATAAATAGGATGGAGAAATTAACTTCAAATCTAAAAGAAAATCAAAAAATAGATTATAAAGCAGCAGCTCAGCGCTTAATAGAACCCAATGAGATGGGAGCTTTGTTTAAAGCTATCGCTTTATACCCTTCCAAATTAACTGCTCCAGCTGGGTTTGATTTATGAATCTTAAAAGTATAAAAAGTGATAATCTTTTGGGTATTAAACATGGTTTTTTTACGCGGCTAGGTGGAGTGTCTTCCAATATTTATTCAGGTTTGAACTGTGGCTTAGGTTCTAATGATAAGCAAGAATCTGTACATCAAAATCGCATGCTAGTAGCTAAATTTTTGGATATAAGAAGATCACAACTTATTTTTGTTCACCAAATACATTCCGCCAAAGTTATTACAATTAGAGACAAACCAACCAAGCCTCTTAAAGGTGATGCAATTGTCACAAATAGTAAAAACCTTGCATTAAGTATTTTGACAGCTGACTGTCAGCCAGTTTTATTTGCAGATAAAAAAAATAGTGTAATAGGGGCGGCACATGCAGGTTGGAAAGGAGCATTTGACGGTATTTTACAAAATACCATTAAAAGTATGTGTAAAATTGGAGCTGATATTGACCAAATTTATGCAACAATCGGGCCTAGTATTAGTCAAAAGAACTACGAAGTTGGCCCAGAGTTTTTTGAGCGGATATGCAAAAATAAAAAAGATAATGAAAGGTTTTTTTTAAGAGGTCGCTCAGATAGATTTCATTTTAATCTAGTTGAGTACAGCCTACATCAAATTGAAAAAACTGGCGTACAAAAAGTCGACTTTATTGATAGTTGCACGTATCAAAATCCCAATTTACATTTCTCATATCGAAGGTCTGTTCACCAATCAGAAAATGACTATGGACGAATGTTATCAACAATTATGCTAGAAGCTTAAAAATCTTTTAGTATTCTTTCTTCTAAAATTTCAAACGGGACTCCTGGCTTATCTTTTGCACATCGAATCACTAAAGATGTTTTTACGCTTGCAACATTTTCCGCAGAAGTTAGATGCCCGGTTAAAAAACTTTGAAATGCGCTCAAATCTGGTGCTACACATTTCAAAATAAAATCAATTTCACCATTGAGCATGTGACACTCTCTAACTAATGGCCAATTTCCACATTGCTCCTCAAATGCTGCTAAATCAGTCTCTGCTTGAGAGTGTAATCCAACCATCGCAAATACTTGCACCTCAAAACCTAAATCCCTCGAGTTTACATCCGCATGGTAGCCATTGATATAACCTTTTTCTTCAAGCGTACGTACTCTACGTAAACAAGGTGGAGCAGAAATTCCAACTTTACCCGCTAAATCAACATTCGTCATACGCCCATCATTTTGTAATTCAGCCAAAATTTTTCTATCAACTGCGTCTAATTTAGAAATGCCCATGTCGATTCCTCTTGTTTATAATTAAACATTACAAATTAGTATTTAATAAGCAATAATATTTCAAGCTGTTGTAATAAAATTTCAAACTTTTAAAAATGTCATTTACATACAACCTCTTGTTGACCTTTCCCTTATTAAAACAGCAGGGTATATCGAAGTAAATAAAATTACGAGGTTCTTAATGAGCAAAGAAATAAATACTAAGCTATTGATAATAGGTTCAGGACCAGCAGGATATACCGCTGCTGTGTATGCAAGTAGAGCGATGCTAAACCCAGTACTAGTTCAGGGAATACAACCTGGTGGACAGTTAACTATCACTACAGAAGTCGAAAACTGGCCCGGAGAAAAAGAAATTCAAGGACCAGATTTAATGGTAAATATGGAAGCTCATGCTAAATCTGTTGGAACAGAGATTCTATTTGACCATATTGAAAATATTGACTTGTCAAAAAGACCCTTCAAAGCAATAGGGCAATCAGGACATAAATATTTTGCAGACTCTGTAGTATTAGCAACTGGTGCTCAAGCTAAATGGTTAGGTTTAGAATCGGAAGAAAAATTTAAAGGCTTTGGTGTTTCAGCTTGCGCAACGTGTGATGGTTTTTTTTACCGCGAACAAGAAGTTGTTGTGGTTGGCGGTGGAAATACCGCAGTAGAAGAAGCGCTATTTTTAACCAATTTTGCGAGCAAGGTAACTTTAATTCATCGCAGAGACGAACTGAGGTCTGAAAAAATATTGCAAGATAGGTTATTTAAAAATAAAAAAATTGAAACAATTTGGTTTCATGAAATTGAAGAAATTTTGGGTGATGAAAACCCTCTTGGGGTGACTGGAGTTAAAATTACACACACACTCACAGGAAAAACAAGCCATATAAATTGTAAAGGTGTGTTTGTGGCTATAGGTCATGCTCCTGAAAATAGTTTAGTAAAAAACCAATTGGAAACGCACATGGGAGGATATGTTATAACAAAGCCAAATAGCACCTCAACATCTATCCCTGGGGTTTTTGTGGCCGGTGATTTAACAGACTATATTTATAGGCAAGCAGTTACATCTGCTGGCATGGGATGTATGGCTGCTTTAGAAGCAGAAAAATTTTTAGCGGAAGAGAGATAATTGATGACAATCGACCGCAATTCATTTGTACCAGAACTATTTGTTCAACCATCAAATATAGAAAAAGTTAAAAGACAGGCTATCAGTTTAGCCAGATGGGATTTAACGGCTAGGCAGATATGTGATCTAGAGCTGCTAATGAATGGTGCCTTTTTTCCGTTAACAGGATTCTTGGGAAAAGAGGATTATGACAATGTTCTGGAAAATTTAAGATTACTAAATGGTTCATTATGGCCAATTCCAATCACCCTAGATGTTTCTGAAACATTTGCTCAATCTATAAAATTGGATGAAAATATAGCCCTCTGCGACCAAGAGGGCGTTATTCTTGCAACAATGAATATAAGCGATAAGTGGGTACCTGATAAAATCCACGAAGCTAAAAAAGTTTTTGGTACCGCAGATGAATACCATCCAGGCGTGGACTATTTATTAAACAATTCTGGTAAAATTTATTTGGGTGGCCAAATAAGAGGTATTGAGCCTCCTGCTCACTATGACTTTAGAGATCGTAGGAACACACCAAATGAAATGCGTACTCATTTTGCTAAAATTGGATGGAAAAAAATTATAGCTTTTCAAACAAGAAATCCTCTACATCGGGCCCATCAGGAATTAACCTTTCAGGCAGCAAAAGAGGTTGAGGCAAACTTGTTAATACACCCCGTTGTTGGTCTGACGAAACCAGGTGATATCGATCATTATACAAGGGTTCGGTGTTATGAGACGGTTCTAAAACATTATCCAACATCGACAACATCACTTTCATTGCTAAATCTTGCTATGAGAATGGCTGGTCCGAGGGAAGCAATTTGGCATGGATTGATAAGAAAAAATTATGGATGCACTCATTTTATTGTTGGCCGTGATCATGCCGGACCAGGAAAGAACTCTAATGGTGAGGACTTTTACAGGCCCTATGAAGCACAAGAGTTATTTAACTTATATGCCCAAGAGATAGGCATACAAATGGTAGATTTTAAGCATATGGTATATATCGAAAATCTTGCTCAGTATAAGCAAATAGACGCTGTAAATGAGACCGATAAAATACTGACTATTTCCGGAACTGAAATGCGTCGAAGGCTCAGAGAGGGGTTAGATATTCCAGATTGGTTTAGCTACCCAGAGGTCGTTAAAGAGTTAAGAAAATCTCATCCACCTCGAACAAAACAAGGGTTCACTGTCTTTTTTACAGGCTTATCAGGCTCTGGAAAATCAACCATTGCAAATGCATTAATGGTCAAACTGATGGAACTTGGTGGAAGACCCGTGACATTGCTTGATGGTGATGTTGTTCGACAAAATTTGTCTTCTGAATTAGGGTTTTCAAAAGAACACCGTGATTTAAATATTCGACGAATTGGTTATGTCGCATCTGAGATAACAAAAAATGGTGGGATCGCCTTATGTGCTCCAATCGCTCCTTATGAAACGACTAGGCGCTCAGTAAGAAAAGAAATTGAGCATTATGGCGCATTCGTAGAAATATATGTAGCCACCTCGATTGAAGAGTGTGAAATCAGGGATAGAAAAGGATTATACAAACTCGCCCGTGCAGGAAAGATTAAGGAATTTACCGGCATTTCAGATCCTTACAATGTACCAATTAATCCAGAGGTTATTTTGGATACTGAAGGCTTTGAGGTTGATGAGTGCGCACAGAAGATCATACTAAAGCTTGAGAGTATGGGGTTAATTAAAGGGTAAAAACAAGAAAGATTAATGAACGAAATAACATATATTTCCCTTACAACTATTCCTCCAAGATTTGAAAATATTGGTAAAACTTTGGAATGCCTTCTAAACCAAAAAGCAGAAATTTTTGAAATTTGTCTTGTAATTCCAAAAATATATTCTCGATTTCCAGATTGGAATGGTGATCTTCCACAAGTACCAAAAGGTATTAAACTTCTTAGATGTGAAAAAGATTTAGGACCCGCATGTAAGTTATTTCCAACATTACACAGCATAGAAAACATTGATAGTTACGTACTTTATTGTGATGACGATTGGGAATACCAACCTATGTGGGCACAAACTTTTATAAATAATAAATTGAAAAACAATTCTGTAATTGCCAGCAGTACTTTCAAAGTTGAAAGATTAGGAAAAAAGAACGGATCAATTGTGCAAGGCTTTGGCGGGGTCTTAGTTCAAAAGAGATTTTTCACTGCTGAAGATTATAATATTCCATCACCCTACCGGTGGGTTGATGATATTTGGATTTCTACATGTTTACGCAAAAATATGATTTCTGTCGAAAAAAACAAGCAGTCAAAACAATTTATAAAAAATGGCTATAGAGATAATTATGAATTACAAAATACTACATTTTTAACCAAAAAACGTGCTGAACTTAATCTAGCTGCTGTTAACTATTCTTCAGAGCGATATAAAATTTGGATCTAAGTATTGAAACAAGGGTAAGTAACAATCAAACTATAACTAGTTTTTTTGATTTTTCTTATTAAGCTCTTCCATGAATCTATATTTGATTACTACAGGATCCAATTCTATCACTGGAACCTTTATATTCCCACTATCACATTTAGAGACAATAATTGTCATTTTCTCAGATTTTAAGGCTTTCTGTAGTTCTTCTGCGGTATCTTCTCCCTTACATTCTATAACGCAACCACAACCACACGCTCTAGCCACTTCAGTAAGAGAAGTTTTTTTACCCGCATAAGTTGGCTGATCACCAGTCGAGCCGTAACTTCCATTATCTATAATTAATAATATGAAATTATTTGCAGTATTATTAGCAATCGTTGGAAGAGTACCAAAGTTAGTTAATACCGAACCATCTCCATCAATTGAAATGATTTTTTGTTTTTGTGTTAACGCCAATCCAAGCCCTATCGAAGATGCCAAACCCATTGTTCCCAACATATAAAAATTAGTTGGTTGGTCGTCTAAATAATGTAGCTCTTGGCTAGGTAGTCCGATATTACAAACTACAAACTGATCTCTAATTATAGGCATTATCGTCTTTAAAACATCGTAACGTATCATCTTTAATACCCGTTCCAAAAAGTGGCATCAGTCAAAATAGCAACTGGCTTATTACTCATAAAAGTATGTTTTAAAATACTATCAAATTCTTGTACGTCATTTTCTTTGTGAAAATGATAAGTTGGAATTTTCAATTGTTCCAAAAGTGCCTTAGTATGGACAGCCATTTCAACTTGACAAGCGACAGGCTCACCAAGCTCTCCACGGTAACTAATAAGCATTGGAAGAGGTAGCCTATAAAATTGCGTCAAGGTTACTAGCGTATTTATGGTAACACCTATAGCCGTATTCTGCATTACTATCGCGGATCTTTTCCCACCCATAAATGCACCAGCACAAAGACCCATGCCCTCATCTTCCTTATTTGACGGAATATGATAAATTTCATCACATTTTTCAATTTTATCAATAACAGTAGCCAACTGCTTGCAGGGTACTGTGGTAATAAATTCTACTTTATTTTTAATAAAGTCAGAAACAATTTTCTCACTCACAGTCATAATCTTTTCCTATATGGTTTTAACTAAAGTAATGTTTTAATCAAATATCTTTATCTTTAATACCTAGATTACCACATTCTCTCATTAAATAACTATATTAATAACTTATTAATCATATTAATAACTTATCTTCTGATAACACAAACCTATATAATGATTTTTTTAATTATACGTTCAGTACTCATTAATGAATAAATACTATATTCTAGCTTTCCCGGTTTTGAATTAAGTTTTCTACTACTTCTGGATCAGCAAGTGTTGATGTGTCTCCTAAAGAACCAAAATCATTTTCAGCGATTTTTCGTAATATCCTACGCATGATCTTTCCAGATCTAGTTTTAGGTAACCCAGGAGCCCATTGAATTGAGTCTGGTGTAGCGATTGGCCCTATTTCTTTTCTTACCCAATTTCTTAATTCTAATCTTAAAGTTTCATCTGGTGCTTCATCAGCCATTAAAGTCACATAACAGTAAATTCCTTGACCCTTTACTTCATGGGGGAAGCCAACAACAGCAGCTTCACTAACTTTTTCATGTGCCACAAGCGCACTCTCGATTTCGGCAGTGCCCATTCTATGACCAGAAACGTTAATCACATCATCAACCCTCCCAGTTATCCAATAGTAGCCATCCGAATCTCGCTTACACCCATCTCCAGTAAAATAATAACCTTTAAAATCAGAAAAATAGGCCCCCACAAATCTTTCATGATCTCCAAATACTGTTCGCATTTGACCAGGCCAACTATCTTTTATACAAAGAACACCTTCTGCCTCTGTTGTATTAATTTCCAACCCTGTTTTGGGATCAATAATAACTGGCTCAATTCCAAAAAATGGTACAGTGCAAGAGCCTGGTTTCGTCGCAATGGCACCAGGTAGTGGCGTCAGAAGATGACCACCCGTTTCTGTTTGCCACCAAGTATCAACGATTGGCGTGCTCCCTTTCCCAACTATATCGTTATACCAATTCCACGCTTCAGGATTTATTGGCTCTCCAACTGTTCCTAAAAGCTTAATTTTATCTAAATTATATTTTTTTACAGGAGCGTCACCGTGCGCCATCAAAGCCCTTATAGCTGTTGGTGCCGTATAAAATTGGTTCACTCCATGCTTCTCACATACTGCCCAAAATCTACCAATATCTGGATATGTAGGAATCCCCTCAAACATCAATGTGGTTGCACCATTAGCAAGTGGACCATAAACAATATAGCTATGGCCAGTTATCCATCCCACATCAGCTGTGCACCAAAAAATATCTCCATCATGATAATCAAACGTGTACTGATGTGTCATGGACGCGTAAACTAAATAACCCCCACTTGTATGTAGTACCCCTTTGGGTTTCCCTGTGGATCCAGAAGTATACAAAATAAACAAAGGGTCTTCAGCATTCATTGGTTCTGGTTCACAAACCGCTGATACTTCTCGCATTAATTTAGTGTAAGAATAATCTCTTCCTGGCTTTATATGAACAGCTGCATTTGTTCTTTCTACCATTAAAACATTTACATCACCCGAAATTTCCAACGCTTTATCAACATTATTTTTTAAATCTATTGTTGAGCCACCCCTTGGTCCCTGGTCTGCTGTTACAACTAATGAAGCCGAACAATCTATTATTCTTGATGCCAAGGCATCCGGAGAAAAACCACCAAAAACAATTGAATGTACGGCACCAATTCGCGCACAAGCTAACATTGCAAAGGCAGCCTCAGGTATCATTGGCATATATAATACCACCCTATCTCCTTTACCGACACCCAAAGCTTTATAGACATTGGATAACTTACTAACTTTCGCATGTAGTTCAGCATAAGTAATATGCTTTTCATCTGAAGGATTATCACCTTCCCAAATAATTGCCGTTTGGTTTGCTCGTTTGGCTAAATGTCTATCTATACAGTTCGCGCTTACGTTTAATATACCATCTTCATACCATTTAATTGATACATTCGGATGAGCATAGCTAGTATTTTTTACCTTTTTATATGGTCTTATCCAATCTAATCTTTCACCATGTTTCGACCAAAATCCTTCTGAATCTCTTATGGATTGGTTATACATTTCATCATACTGAGCTCTATTCAAATGTGCATTTTTTGTGAAACCGTCTGAGGGGTGGTGAAAGATATCTGACATAAAATCCTCTATTTAAATTTTAAAACCACAATAGCAAAACAACAGTGCATTGAAAGAGCTAAGATCTATAATTTACTTTGCTTGTAAAAAAACTTATTGCATTTTCATTAAGAGAGATTTTGTTGCAAAGCCATCCGGTATTTTTCCCAATTTATTTTGATAGGCTCTAATTGCTGAGATGGTATTTGGTCCAACCATACCATCAATCTTACCAATTTTATAACCCTCTTTCAGTAGATAAGTTTGTAATATTTTCTTTTCCTCTAATGACAGAGCATCTTCATCTTTCGGCCAATTTTTATGAAAGTTTTGGCCACCCATTATACGATCACCTAAATGGCCAACTCCCATTACATAGGCCAGTGACGCATTATATTTTTCCAAAACGTGAAAATTATCATAAATTATAAAAGCTGGACCCTTATATCCTGCCGGTAGAATAATAGACGAATTGCCATAATCTATTAATTTATCACCATTTATTTGCCTAACACCAATCGAGTCCCAATATGTCACCTTACTCTTGTTATTTTTTCCTAATAAAAGATAATCAAAATCATTGGGTAATTTCACCTCCAAGGCCCATGGTTGACCTCGTTTCCAACCATGTTTTTTTAGATAATTCGCTGTTGAAGCTAATGCATCTGAAGGATCATCTGACCAAACATCCGCGAAGCCATCTCCATTGAAGTCTTCTGAGTAAGCTAAATATGAAGTGGGTATAAATTGTGTATGACCCATTGCACCAGCCCAACTTCCTTGCATTGAAACTAAGGTCGTATCACCACGCTCTAGAATTCTTAATGAGGCAATTAATTGCTCCTCAAAAAAAGTCTTACGTCTCCCATCAAATGCCAAAGTTGCTAAAGCCTCTATAGTATTTATGTTTCCTCTTCTATGCCCATAAGCACTTTCTAAACCCCAAATGCCCATAACTATTTTTAAATCAACATCATATTTTCTTTCAATTTTTAATAACAATTCTCTATTACTAAAATATGAATTTTTCCCATTTTTTACTCTCAGGTCAGAAACAGCAATATCTAAATATTCCCAGATTTGCTTGGTAAATTCAGCTTGCCTCCTGTCAAATTTAATCATTTTTTTATTGTAAGTAATGTTTTCAGTTGCGCTGTCATAAGTAATATCTGAGATGCCTTTCTGTATCGCTGTTTTTTTAAACGATGAAAGCCAGGCTTTAAAATCTGATTCAATATTATCTGAATCACTACTTATTGAAGCTTTAATATATGACTTTGGTATCAAGCTTTTTTCTATAGTCTTTGAAATGAGACAAGTGGGTACGATAATCATAATTAAACATAATACCAGAAAATTAAAAAACTTAGTTTTTACTGTTCGAAGGTTAGTCAATTAAAATACTTCTAATTATGATTTATTCAGAATGATTGCGCTCAAATATTATTCTATCTTTTGTGGAGTCATTTTTATTAAATTTATAGCCACCAGAATCAAAATCCTTCAAGCCATCAATAGTAGTAACTTTATGTTCAATTATAAAGCGTGCCATCGCTCCTCTAGCTTTCTTTGCAAAGAAACTAATAATTTTACTTTTCCCACCTTTATTTTCCAAAAAAACTGGCGTCACGACGTCCAAAAGTAATGCTCTCTTATCAATAGCATTAAAGTATTCATTAGATGCACAGTTTACTAAGATTTGTGAATTTATCTTTGAGGCATGATCATTTAATTCTTTTGACAAAATATCACCCCAAAACTCGTACAGAGAGTTACCTTTTTCTGTTCTTAGTTTACTACCCATTTCCAATCTATAGGGTTGAATTTGATCTAAAGGTCTTAGCAAACCATAAAGTCCAGACAAAATTCTCAAATGTGTTTGCGCATACTCCATCGACTCCAAATCTAATGTTCTTGCTTCTAAGCCTGCATAGGTATCACCAGCAAATGCTAAGGCAGCTGGCTTTGCATTTTTATTAGTTGATTTAGATTCAAATGAATTGAACCTATCAAAATTTAATTTTGCTAGATTTTCACTAATTTTCATTAAATCACTTAATTTTTTTGGACTTAGGTTTTTAGCTATATCAACAAGTTCAACAGCTTCTTTTTGAAAAGCAGGATTAGTTAAATTGGTTAAGCTTACTGGATCCCAGTTCAATTTTTTGGCGGGTGATATAATGACTAACATGAGAAACTCCTCTTAATTAACTCTTAAGATAATGCTTTATACGCTCTAGTCTAGTGATTTAGTAGTCTAAATAATTTAGCAAAAGTTTCCATGGCAAAACCAACCACCCGGTATTAAACCACCATAAGCTTGATATAACCAAAGAACTTCACCACTAATTGTAATAACTTTCCAATAATCCCTAACTCCTGTTCTCCAATTTTCATCATCTAACCACCATTCAGGTGAAATACGTTCTGGCCCACGAGCATATGCTGTTGTAAAATCACAAGACCTCCATCGAAATTTTTTTGGAGGGCGTTCAAAACAATTTGAAATAATATATTCAGGTTTAAAAAGATGAATTGGGCGTTCTAAAAAATTATTGGGCCAATCCATTATAGGCGTTGACCATGCAACTGAAAAAATGCTTACGGTTTTCTCTGGAATATTACTTTCAGCTGGAACTAGCCGTGTAATATTTTGGAGCCCAATTCTGGCGCCTATTCGGGATATTAAATTATGAAATCCTTCACCAGTTTTCATATTTTTATCACTAATATTCTCTAAATTAAAATAAATATCTTTTTGTTTTAAAAATAAAAACTCTACTTCACTTGCATAAATTCTAATGCAATCAATTTCAAAAATTAAGTCAATATTCTGAAGTTTCAATTTTATTAAATTATGAATGCTTTCCATATTTGAAGTAGGTTGTGACAAAACAATTTCTATTGTTTTGATGCTATGATCACATAGATAAAATTGTAATTTTAATCTTTCGACACCACACCCATTTTTTATTAACTTCTCTTTCAAAGAATTTAACAATTGTTTTATTGCGGTAAAGATATCCTCCTCTAACCCAATTGGTTCTGGGAAAGTGGTCCTCACTCCAAAATGAATATTTGGCACCAACGGAGATAGTGGCTCTGGCTGTCTGCCAAAAGCTTGATCTAATCGTATCAAAACATTAGAGCCAAAACGACTTTCTATTGAACCTCGCGGCAAAATTTCTAAGTCCTTTATAAGACGAACCCCAAGACGTAACAAATCAGCATTCTCTTTTTCTGATAGTCGTAAGACAGATATTGGTAGAGGATTTAATACTTTTTTTGTTTGGCCAGCTGGTGCTATTTTTATGTTAGGTGAGTTAAGATTTTTTATTAATCTAAAATTTGAGATTTTTTCTGGATTTCTTTTATATGATCTAGATCTAGTTGCCCTCGCTTCTTGGTCAATTGAGTCGCCAGTACGATACATTGGGTTAGCCTGCACATCACAACGAGCCAATGCCCAAGCAGCACCTATTGTATCGGCTAATCCTATTTTTACAGTTAACTTTAGATAAATGCATTCATTTTCAATTTTATTTAGAAAATTGCTTTCACCACCAAACAAATTCATGCAACCTGTTACATCTAAAATCAAAGAAGTTTTGCTCTCTATAGCAACCAAAGGTGAAAACTTTTCTGCCCAACGTTGCAAAGCTTTTAAGAAATAATTTTCTGCAAAACTATCTCCTTCTCTTATCTCTAAATCAGGACACAAAATTCTTGCGTCAGTTTGCAATTGACCAATCCACAAGCCTTTTTTTTCAGCAAGACAGGACACAGAACTAAGGATCAACGAATTATTTTTCTTGGTTACAGTTGCAAAAGGTTTATCATTCAAAACACTTTCTGAGCGTAAAATTCTCTCTACTCCTAAACAAGGAAACCATAGAGATAAAAATCTTTTTTGTAACATATTTTATACTTTTGTTCACTTTATGTTCTTATTATATTTCATATAAAATAATTTGAGTCTAGATTTTAATTTAGTGGATTTATTACTTTAATGTCACTTTCCTGATTATAAGTATAAAACACTTCCATTTTTGCTAGGGTTGAACAAAATAAACACTCGTGGCAATATAGTGCATGGAACATATTGATCTAATGTCATGGGCAAAATCAGCTCCAAGTCTAATAGCCGTCGCCGCTGGCCGAGAGCCAGCTGACCTTGTGATACAAAATTGTTGCTGGGTTAACGTTCATACTAGAGAAATTTTACCAAACTCAAATATTGCCATAAAAAATGGTAGATTTGCCTATTGTGGTCCTGAAATCTTACATTGCATTGGAAATAATACCAAAATTGTAAATGGAGAAGGTCGTTTTGCTGTTCCTGGTTTTTGTGATGCACACATGCATATAGAAAGTGGCATGCTAACACCGGGTCAATTTGCTCATGCGGTCATGGCTCATGGAACCACAAGTATGTTTACTGACCCGCATGAAATTGCAAACGTATTAGGTCTAGAAGGTGTCAGATTAATGCACGATGAGGCTATTATTCAGCCAATAAATATCTTCACTCAAATGCCTTCTTGTGCTCCATCTGCCCCTGGCCTTGAAACTACTGGTTTTGAAATATCCCCAACAGATGTTGAGGAAGCAATGAAGTGGCCAGGAATAATTGGATTAGGCGAAATGATGAATTTTCCAAGCATAATCAACGGTGATGAGAAACTGCTATCAGAAATTGCTATCACCCAAAATGCACAAAAGATTGCTGGGGGTCATTATGCAAGTCCTGATTTGGGAAAAAACTTTCATGCCTATGTAGCAAGCGGGGTGTCAGACGATCATGAAGGCACCTGTGAAAAAGATGCTTTAGCGCGCGCAAGACAGGGCATGCGATCCATGATGCGTTTAGGCTCAGCCTGGTATGATGTTGAAAGTCAAATTACAGCTATTACAGAAAAAAAACTAGACTCTAGGAATTTTATTCTTTGTACAGACGATTGCCATTCAGGTACCATAGTTAATGAAGGGCATATGAACCGAGTGATTAGACATGCAATTAAATGTGGTTGTGAGCCAGTTGAAGCAATACAAATGGCGACTATTAACACTGCTACTCATTTTGGACTAGAACGAGAACTTGGTTCAATATCTCCAGGCAGGAGAGCAGACATCATTTTAACAAGTGATCTAAAAGAATTACCCATTGAGATCGTTTTTGCGAGAGGTGTAAAAGTTGCTGAGAAAGGAAGTTCAATAATTGATCCTGTGCTTTTAAAATGGCCTAATTCAGTTAGGAATACTGTTAAACTAGAAAAAAAATTAAACGCTGAAAACTTTCTTATAAGAGCGCCCAAATTAAAAAATACCGCGAAAGTAAAGATTATTGGTGTAATTGAAAACCAAGCACCAACAAAACTACTAAAAGGTGTACTGCCTGTTGAAAATGGTTTTGTAAAAGGGGACTTGGATAAAGACATATGCCAAGTAGCATTGGTGGAAAGGCATCGTGGCACTGGGCAAATAACAAACGGGTTTGTTTCAGGTTTTGGATATAAGGAGAAATGCGCCGTAGCCTCTACTGTGGCGCATGACAGTCATCACATGATAATTGTAGGGACAGATCAAGAAAATATGGCTTTAGCTGGAAATCACCTGGCAAGTATAGGCGGAGGCGTTACTGTTTTTAAAGACGGAGTTGAATTGGCCACCGTATCACTAAACATCGCTGGACTTATGTCAGATGCTCCAGCACAAAATGTCGCAAAAGCAGCAGATAATATGGTAGAAGCGATGCAGATATGTGGTTGCAAAATCAATAACGGATACATGCAACATTCACTTCTTGCGCTCGTTGTTATTCCGGAGCTAAGGATTTCTGATTTAGGCTTAATTGACGTCAAAAAGTTTGAAATTACCAAACTGTTAGATAAAGCATGACTTCAAAAAATGAAAAAGTCTTCATAGATGCAACGGAAGCTGTTACGAAATTACAATGTTTATACAACCAATCTATATCGAACCTCCAAAAAGCTTTTAAATCGACAATGTCCGGTCATAGACCAGACAATAAAATTCAGGAATACTATCCACAAATAACCATCAAAATTGATAGTTTTTCAGAAGTAGATAGTAGATTAGCATTTGGTCACGTAAATAATCCTGGTACCTACACAACCACCATAACAAGACCGAATTTATTTAAGAAATATCTTATCCAGCAAATCTCTCTTTTGATCAAAAATCACAATGTCCCAATACAAGTAAATTACTCAGATACTCCTATTCCAATACATTTCGCTATGAAGGAAGAGATAATAACTGATCTTAAATTCGGCAATTTTGACTTTCCGCTTAGAGATTATTTTGATGTACCAAATCTATCTAACACAAATGATAACATAGTTAATGGAACCCTAAAAAGTTCGAAAATAAAACCATTGGCTCCTTTTACTGCTCAAAGAATTGACTATTCATTAGCAAGAATATCTCATTATACTGCTACCGAGCCAGAACACTTTCAAAACCATGTTCTATTTACAAATTACCAATTTTATGTTGATGAATTTATTTCTTACTCTCACTCAGTCATCGCAGATAAAAAAAGCGGTTATCACGAATTAATTGGACCTAATAATCAAATCCTTAGTAACAAAAATATCAGTACCTCTGATAGTAAGAATTTACCTCAAATGCCCACATATCATTTAAAACAAAAAGATGGCTCAGGTATAACTCTAGTGAATATTGGTGTAGGTCCTTCCAACGCCAAAACTGCGACTGATCATATTGCTGTTTTAAGACCTCACGCATGGATAATGCTTGGCCATTGTGCTGGGCTACGAGCTTCTCAAAGATTAGGTGATTATGTCCTAGCCCATGCTTATGTAAGAGAAGACCATGTTTTAGATGATGATATCCCTGTGTGGGTTCCTTTACCAGCATTAGCAGAGGTTCAAATTGCCATGGAAAATGCCGTCGCCAGTGTCACAAAATTATCTGGGTTTGAATTGAAAAATATTATGAGAACCGGAACTGTCGCAACAATCGATAACAGAAACTGGGAATTAAAAGATCAATCTGGGCCAGTAACGCGACTTTCTCAAAGCAGAGCAATTGCTCTTGATATGGAGAGCGCTACAATCGCTGCGAACGGGTTCAGGTTTCGAGTGCCCTACGGGACATTACTGTGTATTTCTGATAAACCTCTTCATGGAGAATTAAAATTGCCTGGTATGGCGACAGAATTTTACAATACGCAAGTTAAGCAGCATCTAAATATTGGGATAAAGGCAATGGAATCTCTTAGAAACATGCCTTTAGAGCGCCTACATTCAAGAAAATTGCGTAGTTTTGAAGAAACCGCCTTCCTTTAGTAAAATAACTCTTTATTTTATTGATATCTACGCATACAAATTATTACATAAGACAAGAAATTTAGTTTTAGTGAATTTTAATGGTCCTTTTTAGGACAAAATTTTAGGGAGCAGCTATATGGCACAGAAGCCTATGACAAAATCACAGTTGATCGCCACTTTGGCAGAATCAACAGGTTCAGACAAAAAATCAGCAGGAGCCTCATTAGAGGCGTTATGCGCGCTTATAACCAGTGAAGTATCTGGTGGAGGCGCAGTTACACTTCCCGGTGTTGGCAAAATTTATTGTCGTGCACGTCCAGCAAGAATGGTTCGAAACCCTGCCACTGGCGAACAGATGCATAAGGATGCTGACAAAGTTGTTAAAATGACAATAGCAAAAGCACTAAAAGATAGTGTAAATAGTTAATATTTGATCTAATACGTCAATTTTAAACTTTTAAAAAAAGGTCGCTTGATTAGCGACCTTTTTATATTTTGGAGGCAAAATTCACTGCGAGTTTTTATTTTAGGTATAGCTTTTGCATTAATGTGGTCTAGCGCATTCACGTCTGCAAGAATTATTGTAAGTGCTGCACCCCCTCTATCTGCACTTTCGTTAAGGTTTATGGTATCAGGCTTACTGGCTATGGTGATAGGATGGGCGTTAGGACAATCTTTAAGTCTCACGAGAGCTCAATGGAAAGCTACATTCATCTTCGGAATTTGCCAAAACTCCATATATTTAGGATTAAATTTTATTGCGATGCAAGAAGTAGACGCCTCAATCGCTGCTATAATTGCAAGTACAATGCCTTTGATTGTCGCATTTTTAGGGTGGAGTATTTTTAGGAACCAATTAAACTTTAAGGCCACTTTCGGATTAATTCTTGGGTTTACTGGTGTCCTAGTAATAATGACCACCCGAATACAAAGTATTTCAGATCTTGGCCCAATTATTTTGTGCATTATTGGGTCTATATCATTAGCAATTGCTACTCTTTCAGTTAAAAATGCAGGGTCTGGAGGGAATTTATGGATAATTGTAGGTTACCAGATGATTATTGGTAGCGTTGTCTTGCTGCCATTTGCCTTATTTTTTGAAAAAATAAATGTGATATGGTCTTCTAAACTTTTAATAGCATTCTCTTATACCACTTTAATACCGGGGCTTTTAGCTACTTGGGTCTGGTTTGTTTTAGTTTCTGAAGTTGGGGCTATCAAAGGCGCAACATATCATTTCTTGAATCCTTTTTTTGGGGTTTTAATTGCTTATATCGTGTTAAATGAAGGCGTGGGTCTTTATGATTATATTGGAGTAATTATTATTTCACTTGGAATAATGGCTGTTCAGTTTTCCCAAACAATAAAAAGTTAATAATTAATCATTTCTAAATTGACATTCACCTTATTAATTTTAATGAACTAAGAAACAAAACCTGAGATAATTTCAAGAGAGCCATTACATGAAAAAGAAATTCGAAATCAGCCCCACCACTCGCTTAAGAAGGTCACCCTTTTTTGAGTCAACGGTAAAAGAGGGGGTAACAGGATTTTATCCATATAATAATATGTTAATGCCAACCGGCTTTGGACATCCTGAGCAGGAGTACTGGAGAATAATCAACGGTGTTTCTATGTGGGATGTTGCTGTTGAGCGCCAAGTTGAAATAAATGGTCCCGACGCTAGTAAATTAGCCCAAATTCTGTGTCCACGTAATTTATCAAAATGCCAAGAAGGGCAAGGAAAATATGTGGCATTATGCAACCATGATGGTGTGATTATCAATGATCCAATATTATTAAAGCTTTCAGAAAATCGGTTTTGGCTATCTATTGCAGATAATAATATTGTATTATTCGCGAGAGCTGTTGCTGCTGAAAGAGAGTTAAATGTAACTGTGTTTGAACCTGACGTCTCTCCTTTAGCCGTTCAAGGCCCAAAAGCAGAAGAGGTCATCGCAAGTATTTTTGGTGATTGGGTACGGGATCTAAAATACTTTTGGTTCAAAGAAACACAAATTAACGGAATCCCTTTGCAAGTTGCTAGGTCAGGTTGGTCAAAACAAGGTGGATTTGAGTTGTATTTGATGGATTCCTCAAAAGCTGCGACCCTATGGAACATTGTTAAAGAAGCTGGAAAGGCTTGGGATATTGGGCCAGGAAATCCAAATATGAGCGAACGTATTGAAAGTGGTTTATTGTCATATGGGTCTGATACAGATGATAAGACAAACCCTTTTGAAATTAGAATGGGTAAATATATTAATCTTGAAGTCCCTGATGATACAATCGGTATAAAAGCACTTAGAAAGATTGCAGCTGAAGGTCCAAAACGCCATCAACTTGGCGTTGTATTGGATGGAAATACTCCATCTGAGATTGCAGCAGAGTGGCAAGATATTCAACAAAATGGAAAAAACATAGGATCAATGACCAGTGGTGTCTGGTCGCGCAGATTAGAAAAAAATATCGGTTTAGCACTGATAAATATTAACAGTAAAGTTGGTGAGAATGCGATAGTGAAAACAAAAAATGGTAATGTTAAGTGTGACCTCGTAGAGTTACCATTTTTATAAGAATTAAGGATTGGTTAAATGCAATATGGTCTAAATGAAGAACACGAAATGATTGCTACAACAGTAAGATCATTTGTTGAAAATGAGATATACCCCCATGAAGAGTTAGTTGAAAAAACTGGCTCTGTTCCAAAAGAAATTGCACAAGATATAAAGCAAAAAACAATTGATCTTGGGTTTTATGCATGTAATTTTCCTGAAGATGTTGGTGGTGCTGGCTTAAATCATACAGAATTTACGATAGTTGAGCGAGAGTTAGGCAGAGGTTCCATGGCTCTCTGTCATTTTTTTGGGCGCCCACAAAACATCTTAATGGCATGTAATACTGAGCAAAAAGAACGTTACCTTTTACCAGCTGTGCGGGGAGAACGAATGGACGCACTTGCTATGACAGAACCAAATGCTGGCTCTGATGTTCGTGGAATGAAGTGCTACGCAGTAAAAAAAGGTGGAGATTGGATCATAAACGGAACTAAGCATTTTATTAGTGGAGCAGAGCATGCTGATTTTGTAATTGTTTTCATCGCTACTGGTGAAGATCAAACACCAAGAGGTCCTAAGAAACGTATTACGACCTTTTTAGTTGATCGCGGCACAAAAGGATTTACAATTAGAGATGGATATAAATCTGTAAGTCATAGAGGTTATAAAAATATGATATTAGAATTTGATGATTGTCGAATTCCTAATTCCCAAGTTTTAGGCGAAGTAGATAGTGGCTTCGCCGTCATGAACACATGGTTGTATGCGACACGTTTAACCGTAGCAACCAATTGTGTTGGTAGGGCCAGAAGAGTCTTTGACTATGCATTAAATTATTCAGCAGAACGAGAGCAATTTGGGCAAAAGATTGGAAAGTTTCAGGGTGTTAGTTTTCAAATTGCAGATATGATAACTGAAATAGATGCCGCAGATCTCTTAACTCTTGCTGCTGCTGACAGATTAGATAAGGGACTGCCAGCAAATCGTGAAATTGCCAGCGCAAAACTTTATGCAACTGAAATGCTTGCGCGAATAACTGATACCGCTATTCAAATTCATGGTGGCATGGGATTGATGGATGACTATCCCCTTGAAAGATTTTGGAGAGATGCAAGAGTTGAAAGAATTTGGGATGGGACATCCGAAATACAGAGGCATATTATCAGCCGTGATCTTTTGAGGCCACTAGGTGCTTAACAATTCCTCAAGGTAAATGAATGAAAAACCTTAACCGACTATTCAAACCAAAATCAATTGCCGTAATAGGAGGTGGTAGTTGGTGTGAGGCTGTTATTGACCAATTAAAAAATATGGACTTTCATGGATCAATTTGGCCCATTCATCCAAGCAAAAAATCAATCTGTAAAGTAAAAACATATAGATCGATTAAAGAACTACCGAGTGCCCCAGATGCCACTTTTATCGGTGTAAATCGATTCAAAACAATTGAAATGGTAAGTGAGCTGTCTAAGCTTAATGCTGGGGGTGCCGTTTGTTTTGCTAGTGGCTTTTTAGAAGCTAAAGCTGAAGATTCTGATGCAGAAGATTTGCAACACCTTTTGTCAACAGCGGCTGGTGATATGCCCATACTCGGGCCCAATTGCTATGGTTTTATCAATTATTTAGACAACGTTTTACTTTGGCCAGATCAACATGGAGGAGTAAAAGTAAAGAGTGGTGTGGCAATCATTACACAATCCTCTAATATAGCAATTAATATAACCATGCAAAAAAGAGCGCTACCAATTGCAATGATAGTAACAGCTGGGAACCAAGCACAAATAGATTTGGCAGAGATTGGAACAAGCTTGCTCAATGATAAGCGTATCACAGCTCTTGGTGTGCATATTGAGGGTATAAAAAACCTTTCCACCTTTGAGGCGCTCGCTAAAACTGCACTAAACTTGGGTAAGAGCATTGTGGCACTAAAGGTTGGAAAATCTATCCAAGCGCAAGCCGCAACTATTTCTCATACCGCATCATTAACTGGAGATGATTCTGGGGCTACAGCATTATTTGAACGCCTCGGTATTGCTAGAGTTAAAAGTTTACCAATTTTTCTAGAGTCTTTGAAGCTTTTACATGTGACAGGCTCTTTGCCCTCAAATAAAATAGCATCGGTTAGCTGTTCTGGAGGCGAAGCTTCGCTGGTCGCTGATTTAGCATTAGAGGCCAATGTAATTTTTCCTAATTTAAATAAACATCAAAAAAATAACCTTAGAAGCGCATTGGGTCCTATGGTTGCTCTAGCAAACCCTTTAGATTATCACACTTATATTTGGCGAGATACTCAAGCAATGACTTTGGCTTGGAGCGCCATAATGGATCCTAATATTGCTCTTACTTTACTAATTGTTGATTTTCCAAGAACAGACAGATGTAATTCAAGTGATTGGAAATGTGCTATTGATGCTGCAATTTTATCAAAAAAAAATACTGGGGCAAATGTTGCCTTTGTGTCTACATTACCAGAACTTTTACCAGAAGATATATCAATCAAACTTCTAGCAGCTGGAGTAGTGCCATTATTTGGTCTAGAAGAAGCAATATATGCCGCTGAAGCAGCTTCGATTGCTAAACCAAAAAGTATTACACCATTATTAATACCTTCACCCTTGACGAAAGTTAAATTAGTTCCGGAAGGTTTGGCAAAAAGTTACTTAGCAGACTTTGGATTAATGGTACCAAAATCAACCCGAGCGCGCTCTCCTCACCAAGCGTCTGTTGACGCAAAAAAAATTGGCTTCCCCATAGTATTAAAAGGAGAAGGTTTTGCTCATAAAACTGAAGCAAATGCTGTGTTTTTAAATCTATCTTCTTCAAAAGAAGTTTATGAAAAGGCATTAACTATAAAAGCTAATTCATTTTTGATTGAAGAAATGATTAGTGATAACATCGTCGAATTACTTATAGGGGTTATCCGTGATCCAGCACATGGTTTTATTTTAACTATTGCCGCTGGTGGCACTTTAACTGAACTAATAAAAGATAATTCGACAATTATAATTCCAGCACAAAAAAATGAGATAATAATTGCATTAAAAAAATTAAAAATCTTCCAGATCATAGCTGGTTACCGCAGTAAAAAGAAGGCAAATCTTGAGGCGATCGTGCAGTCAATCATTTCTATACAAAATTTTGTTGTCAAAAATGCTGACTTTATTGAGGAAATTGAAATAAACCCGTTAATCTGTGGGAGTGTAAAAGCAATTGCAGCAGATATCTTACTGAGGAGAACTTAATGCTAAAATCACCAATAAATACCCGCAAAGAAGATGGAATTCTTGAAGTAACTCTTAACAGACCAAAAGCAAACGCTATTGACTTAAAAACGAGTCAATTGATGGGAAATATATTTCAAAATTTTAGGGATGATCCAAATCTTCGTGTAGCTATTATTACAGGTGCCGGTAACAAATTCTTTTGCCCTGGCTGGGATTTAAAAGCGGCGGCTGATGGCGACGCTGTAGATGGGGATTATGGAGTTGGAGGATTTGGTGGCATTCAAGAATTGCGCGATATGAATAAGCCAATCATAGCAGCTGTGAATGGGATTTGCTGTGGTGGTGGTTTGGAGCTTGCAATTAGTGCTGACATAATAATTGCAGCAGAGCAGGCTTCTTTTGCATTACCTGAGATTAGGTCTGGAACGATTGCTGACGCCGCAAGCGTTAGGGTACCAAAGAGAATTCCCTATCATATAGCTATGGAATTGTTATTGACTGGGCGCTGGTTTGATACAAAAGAAGCCCAAAATTGGGGATTAATAAATAAAATTGTAAAAGAAACAGAATTAATGACTGAAGCGTGGAAAATGGCTAGATTATTAGTTAGTGGTCCACCATTAGTATATGCTGCAATTAAAGAGGTTGTCCGTGATGCAGAAAATAAAAAATTCCAAGACGTCATGAATAAAATAACAAAAAGACAGTACCCAACTATTGATCAATTGTATTCTTCAGAAGATCAGTTGGAGGGTGCTAAAGCATTTGCTGAAAAACGAGACCCTATATGGAAGGGATATTAAAGAATTAACATTGATTACTCATTTTTTCATAAAACGGTATTGCTTGATCACAAAGATCTTGCATCTTATTTGATAGGTCTGGTAACGGCCCTTCCTCAGGCAAAAAACCGGTAGAATTCCAAACAGAGTTGTACCAGTGAGATGCCCAAATTCCATCATTTTTATGCCCCCCAGAAGGCCAATGTAACATCTTAGGATCAAAATTTAATCCTATCTGGGCACATAACTTTCGAAGCTCTTTTTCAGGGTTTTTACGAATATTGTAACTATCAATTACTGGTGGTTTTTTATCACTTTTCTGACAAATGAAATCAAAAATTTCTGCTTGTTGTTTAAATCCAATATCATTTAAAGTTGGATTTTCTCTTTTTTTCTCATAACTCGATATTACACGCGCAGGATGCCTTATAAGAAAAACATTTGTAACATTAATTATCCAACCTCTATCGAAATTTTCTAACATATGGTGGGTTTGATGTTTTTGATAAATATTAGGCTTACCTTCTTCTTTTTGCGCAGTACATGCTGATTTAACAAGTTCGTGATCTTGAAGACCCATTTCCAAAATTTCTTTTCGCATTGGGTGAATAAGTCCAGTTTGTTTTAAATAAGCCGCGTAATAAGGCTCATCCCAAATAGAAAAATCTGGCCTAGAACCAAAACTATACATCAAAGTGGTAGAAAGGTTACGTGGACCGGACCATACTGCCAAGATCATTATAATGTCTCACGCACTATTAAATCTTTATAAAGAGACTGAATTTTTTTTGTAATTGGCCCTAGATCTGACTCTCCGATAACACGTCCATCTATTTCTCGCACAGGCGTTTGAGCACCGAATGTGCCTGTAACAAAAGCTTCAGAAGCACCATAAGTCTCGACAAGCGAAAAGTTTTTTTCGACAATAGGGATTTTATTTTTATGGCAAAGATCTATAACTTTCTGACGAGTTATCCCGTTCATACAATAATCTCCGGTAGATGTCCAAACAACTCCTTTTCGAACAATAAAAAAATTACATGCGTTTGTCGTATTAACAAACCCATTAATATCCAACATTAAAGCTTCGTCAGCGCCAGCTTTCTCGGCAGCTATGCATGCAAGTACACAGTTTAATTTTGAGTGAGAATTTAATTTTGGATCTTGTGTCATTGGCAGACCCCGCACATGAGGTACCGTTGAAAGTCTGATTGGTCGAGAAGAGACCGCTTTTGAATGCTCCATTATTATCACTATTGTCGGACCTGATTTAGACAAGCTGGGATGTTGAAAAGGTTTTACCTTTTTACCACGAGTTATCATAAGGCGCGCATGAGCGTCTGTATGCATATTATTCGCTGCTCGTGTTTCTTCTAATATGCCTTTAACACCATTTTTGTCCAAACAAATATCTAAATCTATGGCCAAGGCAGCTTCAAACAGGCGTTCAAGGTGTTCTTCTAAAAAAATCCATTTACCATTAAAAAGTCGTAATCCCTCCCATACGCCATCCCCTAACATGAAACCACTGTCGTAAACGCTAATAGTAGCTTTTTCGCGCGGGATAATTTTACCGTCTACATAAATCAAAATATTTTTGTTGCGGGAATCTTCTTCAGATTGGTGAGTGGTAATTTTCTCTATCATACTTTAGACCCCTTTAAATTTTTATAATATCTATAGTGAAGATATTTGTCTTTATCATTTTATACGCTAAATTGAAATTCATATATAGTTAAGGAATATAAAGTATCATGAAAACAACAACGTGGATCCTTTTAAGTCTTTCTTTGTCACTATTCTTTCCCAACCAAGTAATTTCAAAAACGGTAGGGTTGGCTTATGTGGCTGGGGGCTGTTTTTGGTGTGTGGAAGCCGATTTTGAGAAAATCCCAGGTGTCATAGATGTGGTATCTGGGTACACAGGAGGACAAACCGAAAACCCAACATACAAAGAAGTAGTTAAAGGTGGGACAGGACATTTTGAAGCTGTAAAAATAATTTATGACAAGGATATTATAAATTATAGGCAAATAATGGATACTTTTTGGAGAACGGTTGACCCTACTGATAAACAGGGTCAGTTTTGTGACCGTGGCCAAAGTTACCAAACCGCTATTTTTGTAACAAATATGGCAGAAAAAGAAATTGCTTCACATTCAAAGATATTAGCCCAGCAGATTTTAGGTAAAGAAATTGTGACGCCTATTTTAAATTTTTCAAAATTTTTCGATGCAGAGGACTACCATCAAGACTATTATAAAGGGGAAAATTTGATTTTTACTCGTTTTGGCTTGGTAAAACAATCTAAAGCGTACAAATACTACAGGAAAGGGTGCGGGAGAGATGCTCGTTTAAAAATACTTTGGGGGTCAGCCGCAATAATTGCTGTCGATTAATAGCTATAAAGATTATTTTGAATAATTATCCTAAGTGCATATACAGCGAATAGGGCAATCAAAGGAGCAAAATCCAATCCACCTGTGTTGGGTAAAAATTGTCGTATTCTGCTATAAACGGGGTTAACTAAACGATTAATTCCATGCCACATCTGAGCAACAAGAAGTTGCTGAAGATTTAATACTCTAAAGTTTATCAGCCAGCTCATAATAACATGAGCAAGGATGATAAACCAAGCTATATCCAAAGCCATTAAAATTATTTGTAATATTGAAATCATTTTATTTCTATAAACCACTTAGCCAAATTTAAGCAATAAAAAAATTCTTGTCATAAAGTTAATTTTTGAAATCTGCGTTCAAGAGATTGAAATATTACTTAATTATTCATAGATCGAAAAACATTAACAAATGTTTTTCCATATTTGCGACAATCCAAGCACTCAAACTCTTTTAACAATATCTCTTTGTTACTTTCGAAGACAATAATACTATCTTCAGATAGCCATCCTTCTTTTAAAAAATTCGAAATTGCGATCTCTCCTAAGTTGCTGTGATAGGGTGGGTCCAAAAATACTAAATCAAATTTTTTATCTGGATTTTTTATAATGTTTGTTAGATCACACCTTCTGATTTCAACCAATTTTTCTACGTTACAAATAGATATATTACTTATCAGAAGTTTAAGAGAAATTTTATTTTTCTCAAAAAATGTTACTTGGCGTGCACCCCTACTCAATGCTTCCAAACCCAATGAACCTGTTCCCGCAAATAAGTCTAGTACTCGTATGCTTTCAAAAGATAGGTTCGTTTTCCCATTTTCTAGTAAATTAAATATGTTTTCTTTAACTCGATCAGATGTTGGCCTAAGGTGACTGACCAAATCTCCTGCACCAATATGTGTCAACTTAAGGCCACGGTTTTTACCAGAAATTATACGCATACTGAATTTCCATATAGAATTTTTATAACATAAAAATATTAAATTAAGTCTTTAAAAGTGATTTTAAATCAAAATTTATATCTTCTATTAATTCATACTCAGGCGACTTTCCCATCTCAATTAATCTCTTACCAATCATATAACAACGTGGATCATTCATTGCATCCACTGCTAAAAGTTTGTCAGCCCTATAATACCAATACGACACACTTGAATTCTCCCCAATTCGAGTTGCGATTTTATTATACCCAGTATTTAGGCCGGCAATTTGTAGCTTAGTATCATATTGATCAGACCAAAACCATGGTTGCGGGCTGTATTCCCTTTTATTACCAACAATATTATCCGCCACACATTCTGCTTGATCAATTGCATTTTGGACACTCTCTAAACGTATACGTTTACCGTCAAATAACAAACTAGCACAGTCTCCAGCAGACCAAATATTTTCATCTGAAGTTCTACAATACTTATCTGTTTTAATTCCATTATCTATCTCAATCTGTGCCATTTCAGCCAGCGCAGTATTGGGAGTTATTCCGATTCCACATATCACAAAATCAACATTTATTTCACTATTGTCAGAAAGAATAGCGCCAGTAACCCGCCCATCACCAATCAATTTTTTAAGCCCTGTTTTCTCAAAAATTTTTACTTCATTTTTCTTGTGTAAGCGTTGAAAATAATTCGATGTTTCCTTGGCCGCTACTCTTTGTAAAATCCGGTCAGCCATTTCAACCAAAATAACTTTCAACCCCTTTTTTGATGCAACTGCTGCTGCTTCTAGCCCTATATACCCACCTCCCACTATTAAAACTGTTTTATCTCTTTTAAATTCAGACGCCATTATGTCTACATCATTTAAGCTCCGCACACTATAAACGCCTTTTAGGTTTCCGCCCATTGAGTCAGGTAACGAGATCGGTTTTGAACCAGTGGTCAAGACCAACTGATCATAAGATAATTCCTCAACACCAAGAAAAATCTTTTTGGCATACTTATCGATCTTTGTAACAGAAGTTCCTAATTTCAATTTGATATCATTTTCATCATAATATTTTTGTGGCCTTAAATATAACCGATCCAAAGACATTTCTCCTAAGAGATATCCTTTTGATAAAGGAGGGCGTTGATAAGGAATAACCTTTTCATCACCAATTAAAGTAATAGAACCTTTAAACCCATTTTTTTTTAATTTTATTATTAAAGATGCTCCCGCTTGGCCTGCACCAATAACGATGATATCCGACATACGTTTACCCTGACTTAATAGCTATTGTTAAATATTAGCCATACCATTAAAACGGGCAAGCTAAAACGTTTTTAAAGGAGTTTATTATGACAATTAATATTGGTGAAATCTTGCCAAATAGTAGTTTAACTAGATTTAGTTCAAAAGGTTTGGAAAACCTTCGGCTACATGATTTCATTAATAACGACAAAGTCATAATATTTGGTGTTCCTGGCGCTTACTCTCGCACTTGCTCTAGCAAACACTTACCTAGTTTCATTAGAACAATGGGCAAATTTAAAGTTAAAGCTGTCTCAAAGGTAATTTGTGTTGCTGTTAATGACCCATTCGTTATGGCAAATTGGGGTAAAGACACTGGGGCGATAGAATCTGGGATAGATATGCTATGCGATCCAAGTAGCGCCTTCATTACAGAAATTGGTTTAAATTTTGATGCAGAGCCCATTGGATTTTTTAATCGATCTAAACGATTTTCAATGATTATAAAAAATAAGAGGATTGAAGTATTAAATGTTGATGAGGATTCTGGAACTTGTGATCTTTCTGCGGGCGAAACACTGCTGAATTTATTGTAACGTTTTTCTCACACACGGTCTAACAGAAAATTAGATGCAAAATTATCCATATGTTCTGCCAAGGTAATATCAAGTTCTGATACGCCATTTAGATCATGAGTGGTCAATACTACATCAACTCGAGAATAAACGTTAAACCATTCTGGGTGATGGTTTATTTTATCTGAAAATATCGCTACGCTTGTCATAAAGGCAAATGCTTCATTAAAATTTTTGAACTTGTACGTTTTAGAAATAGCATTTCGATCACTTAATAACTTCCAATCTACTTCTAATAATCGCGTTAAATTATTTTCATTTACTTTTTTATTCATAAGTTTCCTCCAATAAATTTCTTTTAAAAGGCCCATAACTGGTTAATATCTCATTTTGATCTTCAACCATATTTCTTTCAGCTACTAAAAATTCCTTGATCGCATTATTAAAACCTGGATCTACAACCCAGTGAAGTGAATGTGTTAAAACAGGCATATAACCTCTAGCTAATTTATGATGACCCTGCGCGCCCGCCTCAACCCTCAAGAAGCCATTCTCAATTGCATGCTCGATTGCTTGATAATAGCAAACCTCAAAATGTAAAAATGAGTGGTCTTCCAAACAGCCCCAATATCGTCCAAATAATACATTATTTGAAATAAAATTTAATGCTCCTGCAACATTTTGTCCATTTCGTTTACATAAAATAAGCAATACATCATCTCGCATCTTCTCGTGTAAACTAATGAAAAAATCTTTAGTTAGATATGGTTGACCCCATTTTCTTGCGCTCGTATCTTGATAAAATAACCAAAAATCCTCCCAATCTTGTAACCGTATTTCATCCCCAGTTAATCGGCAGATCTCACCACCATAATCAGAAGCTATTCGCCTTTCTTTTCTAATTGCTTTTCGCTTTCTTGAAGATAAGTTCGATAAAAAATCATCAAAATTATCATAGTTATTATTTATCCAATGGAATTGCTGGCCTGTTCTATGTAGCAAACCAAGCTCTTTACCTACGCTAACCTCAGATTCTGAACAAAATGTAACATGAAAACCACTTATATTATTATTACTACAAAGCTTCTTTACCGCCTCAATAAGGGCTAAGACCCCATTTTTTTCATATCCTTCAGAGACTAAAAATCTACTTCCTGTGACTGGTGTGAACGGTGCTGCTATCTGTATTTTAGGATAATAACTGCCTCCAGCTTGCTGATAAGCGTGCGCCCAACTGTGATCAAACACATATTCACCCTGACTATGGCTTTTAATATACATTGGTGTAACACCAATAACTTCATCTCCCACCTTTGCGGCCAGATAACGTGGTGACCAACCAGTGCCTTTACCAACACTGCCACTATCTTCTAATGTCTTTAAAAATCTATAAGTTGTAAATGGATCAATTGATCTAACGCCAATTGTGTTTTTAGCACATTTTTCCCAATCCTCTTCACCTATTTCACTAATACTTTCGTATATAAAAACAGTAATGTCATTTACCTCAGACATCTTTTACCTTTACCCATCAGAATTTTAATCACTAGCCATGTTTAGCCATATAACCTTCAAAAGTTATATTGACAGATTTTTTTCTAGCTATGACTTCATCCTCAAGAGATTTAACTGTCCAGCTTAAAATAGGAACACCCCTGTTTCTCAATTCTGAAATAGCTTTAGCCTCTAAATTTCTAAAGTCATGGCTAACAAAATCACATGAGATTTTATCAAAAAAGGCCAATCCTCTTAACAATGCTAATCTGTAGTCAGAAATCATTGGCCAATCTTTCTTTTTAAACGAATCTGAAACTAATCCGATAGGTAGTTGACCACCATATGACTTATAGGCCTTTAGCGAATGAGGGTTGAAGGACATGACAGCTGCAGGGCCACGATAGGTAGATAATAGACCGCATACTTCTTGTTCTAAAATTCCTACATTTGATCCTAGCGCACCATCTTGATCTTTGATTTCAATTAATAATGGTTTTTTTCCACCAACAATATCTAAAATTTCTTTAAGCAATGGTATTTTATTATTACTACCTTTTAAAGATATTTTTTTCAGTTCCTCAGAAGTTTTATCTCTAATTAAACCAGTATCATTGGTTAGTCGATCTAACTCATTGTCATGAAAAACAATTGCTTTGCCATCAGAAGATATCTGAATATCGATTTCGATACCATAGCCATTATTTAGCGCATTAATTATCGCTTCTACAGAATTTTCTGGACATCCCTTAGCTGCGTTATGTAACCCTCTATGTGCAATGGGCACATGATAAAACGAATAATCAAGTTTCATTATTTAATAGAAAATATCCCATCTATCTCCACCGCGACGCCGAGCGGCAGAATAGCCCCTACAGCAGTTCTGGCATGGCGTCCATTCTCACCTAATATCTCAACTAAAAAATCCGAAGCACCATTTATAATACTTGGTTGCTCAAAGAAATTAGGAGTTGAATTTACAAACCCTCCTAGCTTGATCACTTGAGTCAATCTATCTAAATCTCCATCACAAGCCACTTTTACCTGGGCTAAAAGATTTATAGCACATTGACGTGCTGCAAGTTTTCCTTGTTCAACAGCCATATCCTTACCAAGAATGCCTTTAATTAAACCATTGGGGCCTAACGATATTTGTCCCGATACGTAAACTAGAGAGTCAATTTTAACAAATGGTACATAATTTGCTGCTGGAGCTGGAGCATTAGGTAAAATAACTCCCAAAGATTTGAGTTTTTTTTCGTATTTCCCCATTAATAATCCCATTTCATATTATATTTAATTACTTATCAATTAATAACAAAGATCTCAAATTCATTTACGATGCATTATAGAAGAAAGTTGTAGAAAACCTTTGGATAATTACAACACTTAACAGAATTATTACCAAAATATAGTTGTAAATTACACTTTTTACTTTTATTTTAATCTTTCTAACTTGATAATGTATTAAAGAGAAGTAGTTGGTACTTTATGAGAAATAGAATCAAAATTAAGATTTACGTAATCATGTTATTTATGGTTACAAGTCTAGTGGGTTGTACAGGTAACCCAACAAAAACTACTATTTTTGACCCTTACGAAGATACTAATAGAAAGACTCATAGCTTTAACAAAAGCTTAGATAAATCTTTGTTAAGGCCAGCATCAAATACTTACGTGGCAATTGTCCCAAAGCCTCTAGTATCAGGAATATCAAACTTCTCATCAAATTTAGAGTTACCAATAGATATACTAAATGGAATTTTACAAGTTGATCTACATGGAGTGAGTGAAAATTCTGGACGATTTCTTATCAATTCTACCTTGGGAATATTTGGAGTATTTGATATTGCGTCACGATTAGGAATTTATGGTAAAAGAACCGGTTTCGATCAAACATTATATACTTATGGTGTCAGAGAAGGCGCATATACAGAAATTCCAGCATTTGGTCCAAATACCGAAAGAAGTACAGCGGGGTTAATAATGAGTTTTGCGATTAATCCTTATGGTGGAGTGTTTAAGGGGGCCCAGGCAGCGATACCCACTAGCGCAAAAATTTTAGACTTGATGGGAAAGCGGTACAAGTATTCTGATGCTATCGATGGCGTACTTTATCAAAGCGATGACAGTTACGCTCAAAGTAGACAAATATACCTTGAACGGATGCGATTCAATCTAGAAGGTAAACTAGATGACAACGTCTATGAGAGCCCATATGCATCTGATTAAAAAACTTTGCCTTGTTGGTTGTATATTATTTTCTTTACTTTCGGCTAGTGCTGTAAGCGCTTTGAATACAAATCAAGCAGACAGATTAATTTCCTCTTTGGTTAAAGATATTAACACAATTATAAATTCACAAAAACCTCCTACTTTCATGTATCTAGATTTTAAAAGTGTATTAACAAAATATGCTGATACCAAAATTATGTCCCAAAAAGTGCTAGGCATCGACTGGCGTCGAGCAACAGTACGTCAACGACAAGATTTTCAAAAAGCATTTGAGCATTATCTCAGTCGCAAATATGGAAAGAGATTCCGAGAGTTTTTGGGTGGGGAAATTATAGTAACAAAGTCCCGCAAGGTTAACTCAGTTTTCGAGGTTGTATCAATCGTACAACTCGACGATCAAGCACCGTTCGAAGTACGCTGGTTAGTAGCAAACAAAGATGGTATCCCCAAAATGTTTAATCTTTTTATAGAAGGAATAAATGTAAGTTCTTCAGAAAAGACGGAAATTGGCGCTATGCTTGATAAACGGCGTGGAAATATAGATGAACTTATTACTCATCTTTGGGAATTGGATTAATCCGGTGTAAACATATAGCCTGAGCTTCTTACCGTTTGTAAATATCTGGGCACCTTAGGATCAAGTTCGATTTTTCTTCTCAAACGAGTTATTTGAACATCAATTGCGCGCTCCTGTGCTTGCCCTTTATCTCGACCCAATTCAGCTACCAAATTAGTGCGACTAATCGGTATGTTAGGATTTTTAGAAAAAATTTTCATCAAAATAGATTCTGTTGTTGTGAGTCGGACCAAATTTTTTTTATGCCAAAGCTCACTACGCTCTACATTATAAACATATTCCCCAATCTTAAATGATTTCTGATAAAATACTTTATCTTCTTCTTTTGGTTTCCTTCTGAGTATTGCTCTAATTCGCAACAACAATTCGTGAGGCTCAAAAGGCTTAGATATATAATCATCCGCACCCGCTTCTAGTCCCTGAATGCGATTTTCGACATCACCTTTCGCAGTTAATAAAATAATTGGAATCTCTAATTTTTTTGATAATGAGTTGGTAAGTGATACTCCATCTTCACCAGGCATCATTACATCACACACGAGAAGATCAAATTTTAAACTTTTTAGTAATATTCGAGCATGCGATGCATCATTAGCAACTGATACTCGAAACTTAGCCTTATATAAGAATTTTTTAAGCAAAGACCTAATTCGTTGATCATCATCAACAACTAGCAAATGATAGGTTTTTTCTATCATTCTCTACCCTCATTATAATTTTTATTATCAGTTTCTTCATTATTCAAATTTGAATCAATCATATAATTCAAAACAGTTCTGAAACCCGCAACTGCATCAGGCCCAGCAGCTTTATAAGCTAATCTCATTCGATTCCTTTGAACAATAGATAGTTCGTTTTCCAAAGCTCTCCCTTTAAGCGTAAGAATAAGGGTTCTCTCACGTTTATCTCTTTTTCCAATATCTACCTGAACTAATCCATCATCAATCAGCATTCTTAAAACTCTGTTTAATGACTGCTTTGTAACCCCCAAGATGTTTATTAAATGATTAACTGTTGTTCCCGAGTAACTATTAATAAAGTGAAGTGCACGATGATGAGCACGGCCATATGAGTATTTTTCAAGAATTTTATCAGGGTCAGCGGTAAAACCCCGATAAGCAAAAAACATAGCCTCTACTCCAAGCCTTAGCTGCTCATCTGTCAAAAATAAGATTTCCTGGTTCGATTGTTTCTCTTGCATCTGATCACCTAATTAGAATTGAGCTTATGTCAGTCTTATTGACTTTCCAAGGTATGAATGTTAAAAATTTGTGTTTTTATTTTATAAAATAACTGCCTAAAAATTGATAATTTAATATTAAAAGCAACTCAACATTGGAACAAAAAATGACGGAATCATATGATAATCGCGACGGGTATATATGGTTAGATGGAAA
>ENA-ORDR01000126-ORDR01000126.1-marine-metagenome-genome-assembly--contig:-NODE-126-length-38669-cov-8.755157_pt1 | contig 38669 bp, 36 predicted proteins | sample MGYA00240993_ERZ508538 | MGnify/ENA primary metagenome ERZ508538 (study PRJEB26207, sample SAMN05421999) | marine metagenome | isolation source: Monterey Bay, California, USA | place: USA:Monterey Bay... | reverse complement strand
CCGCAGGGCAAATAAAATTTTTAAATTTTCACCTAGGAAGGAAACAACAATGGCTAAAAAAACTGTTAAAAAGGCATTTCAGGACGCGCAAAATCTTCGCCTTAAATACCCTCTCTGCAAGGGGGAATGCAAGCTGCGCGAAACACGATCGAGGTTATCACATATGCAAGAAACAATGTATCAGATCGGAGAATATCTTAAAAACTCGAGCCATTTTTATAAAGGCCAAATCCTTGGCCGCTGCACTACCGAAGACAAAGCGTATTGGATCAAGTCAATCCCAGCGCAGGTCGCCGAACTACTTGGCTATAATATCCTGCCCGCGATAGCTGCACTGACAAATGATGGCTTATCAAAACGTGATACCGATGCGACACTTGACATAGCTAATGGAATGGCAAAAGCACTCTTGAAAGACTGCGAGCGGCAACAAACTCGACTAAAGGGTGGTATCTCTGCTGAGTATGATAATATGAAGACTGGCTACTCTGAGGTTCACGGTTTATTGGTTGAGGCCGACCGCATTGCTGAAGACGCATTACAGGTGCATGAGTATACCTCTAAAAAATCCTTGGTCCATGTAAGATATCTTCAACTTGGCGGAAACTAAGAGGGTAACGCACGTAATACATAACCGCTAAGCGGATGTTTTTGGGAGACGTTTTAAAGTACTTAAATGGGTTTTTTTGATGTCATTCATAAAAATTAAGGATCAACCATTAGGACGTCAAGTTTGTCTGAAAATGCCCACATTACTTCAAATATTGTATCTTTAAGCTTTTTTTTGGTCCCTTTCCTGCAAAGACGTCCGCTATCTCGTCAAGAGATATTCGGTGAGATACAACACGCCTTATGTCATCCCCATAAGCCTGAAGTCCAGCCAAAGCATCTGGTATATTATGGTTAAGCGAATGTGATCCCGCAAGTGTTATTTGCCGCCGGAAAAGCTCAAATGGTGCAATCTCTACGCGTACATCTTGCGGACAAACACCAAAGAACAGGCCAACGCCACCATTAGCAATATACTTGGTTAAATCGCCTGCAACGGAAGCTACACCAGTCGCATCTGCAACAAGATCAATATTTTGGCACATTGCGTTCAACCGGTCACTGCCTGTGGCTACAGCATTGAAATTAAAGCTTTCAGCTAAATCAAGGCGACTTTCATCAATATCCACTAATGACACATCTTTAACACCGGAAAGACGCATACCGATAGCCATCAATAATCCTATGGGTCCTGCCCCAAAGACAAGTGCGTTTTTTGCACGCTCAGCTTGGCCTGCACTTAATCCGTTCAACACACATCCTAGTGGCTCCGCAAGTGCTGCAATATCAAATGGCATGTCCCCTATTTGATGTATGTGTGTTGCTTTCACAACGCTATATTCCGAAAAACCACCGTCTGTGGTAACTCCATAAGCTCCAAGAGATTCACATAAATGTGCCCACCCACGTTTACATGCTGAACATTCATTGCATTCTATATTTGGATCAACAACAACACGATCCCCAATCTTCATGTTAAATACATTATCACCAATTTCAATAATAGTACCTGCATATTCATGACCAGGAATCAAAGGATAAGCTGACGTACCATAATTCCCATGCAAAATTTCTACGTCAGTTCCACAAATACCACTTGCTTGGACTTCAACAAGAACTTCACCAGCACCCGGCTTAGGATCAGGACGTTCCTGAAGAGTGACATTATTTCTTTGATTAAAAACAATTGCACGCATAATTTCAGCTTTCTAAATAGATTTGCACTGCTATTTCAGTGCCTTGTTCCCAGACTAAATTTAGCCATTTTGTAAAACATTTTGCAAAACGAGTGTCTTGACCTAAGTCTCCGTAAAATTGTACTTGAGAGAGCCATACTTCTGGAAATTCTATGGCGGAATTTGCCGCCATTCTCAATTCGCTCCAAAATGGGTCATTAGCCTCAATAAGGCTGCCATCTTCTCGTACACCAAAACACATCCGAGCCCATAGTGCCTCAATTAACGCAAGCCCTTCTATGGGTTTTTCTGTAGCTATAGCGTCTCGTATAATCGGATGTAAAAATCCTGGATGACGTGATGATCCATCAAATGCAACTCGTCGAGTAGTATCAATAATTTCAGTGTTTGAAAATCTACGTTTAATAAGTTTTATATATTCTAATGGTGTCATTCCAGGAACAGCCAAAACATGTGGCACGATTTCTTCAGTTTGAATTTTCGAGAATAAATCCATAATCAAAGGATGTTTCATAGTGTCAGAAATTGTTACAATTGAAAGCAACTCCCCTACAGTCGCAATGATTTGATGACCTGCATTCAATATGCGCAGTTTCTGCAATTCGAACGCTTTTACATCATTAGTAAAAGTCACGCCTACCTTATCCCATTCAGGACGTCCCGAACAGAATTTGTCTTCAATTACCCATTGACGAAAACTTTCATGGGTAACGGGAACATTATCTACAATGCCAAAATCACGAACAAGAGCAAGTTCATTCGGGCCAGTTGCCGGAACAATGCAATCGACCATAGAATTGGGAAATGTTACATTTTCAGAAATCCATCTAACAAGACTAGGCTTGGACACCGCGGCTAAACCAAGAATAGTATTACGCAAAATATTACCATTAGCTTGTAAGTTATCACAGCTTAGACATGTAAATGGTTCTATGCCTGCATCTTGACGAAGCTTTATTGCTTCCAAAATTGCTCCAAAGGCAGTTATTGGTGTCTGAGGATGATTTATATCATGTTGGATATCCGTATGCTGGATATCTAAAGTTCCCTGAGGCGTTTGGTAGTAACCACCCTCTGTGACTGTCAAAGATACAATTCGGATATTTGGCTTAATTAAATGCTGGATTAGAGAAGCATTATTTTTTTCAACAGGTATATAATCAATCATCGATCCTATGACCTCAGCAGATTTTCCTGATGGGTCAAGTTTGATAAGTGTGGTAAAACAATCTTGCTCTAAAATCTTAGTACGATTGACATCATCCAATGAGCGAACACCCGCACCCAAAATTGCCCAATTATGCGCTATCCCCTGATCCATTAATCGATGCAAATACCAAGCCATATGAGCACGATGAAAATTGCCTAGACCTATATGTATAATTCCAGCAGACAAATTATCGCGGTCGTATTCGGGTATCCGAACAGCATCAGGAAGCTTCTTAATGGTTTGAAGATTTAAGTGCATCAGCTCATCCACTGACCACCGTCAACGTTATATGTTTGAGAAACGATATAATCTGAGTCAGAGGTTGCAAGGAAAACAGCCATGCCAGTGAGGTCATTTGGAAGCGCAAAACGACCTGCTGGAACGCCTGCTGCTACTTCGGCTTTTTTTTGCCCCTTGGATTTATCTTCAAGTTTTGCGAACACGGCATCTACATGTTCCCAATGCTCTCCATCAACCACGCCAGGTGCAATCGCATTCACATTTATACCGTATTTGATCAAATTCAATCCAGCAGACTGCGTCATCGAAATCACTGCAGCTTTGCTTGAACAATAGACAAGTACAAGACTTTCACCTCTACGCCCTGCCTGAGAGGCCATATTAATGATTTTCCCCCCACAACCTTGTGCAATCATCTGTTTGGCAGCAGCCTGCATTGTAAATAAAGTACCTGCCACATTAACTGCGTAAAGTTTATTATAACTTTCATGGGTAATGTCGACAGTTTCAGCCGCATCAAATAAAGCAGCATTGTTAATTAAAATATCTAGTTTACCAGTTTGGTTAATTACCTGCCCAATTGCTGCGTTAATGCTAGATTGATCAGTAACATCAAGATGAATAGCATACGCCATATTACCCAAGTCAGAGGCAGTTTCCTTTGCAGCTTCAAGATTTATATCCGCAATTGCAACATGGGCACCTTCAAGAATATATCGTTCAGCAAAACCTCGACCAATACCTCGTGCAGCCCCAGTTATTAGTGCTGATTTTCCATCTAGTCGTTTCATAAAATGCGATCTCCTACAGCATCAAAGCAATGGATTTTATTTTTTTCTGGTGTCAAATAAATCGCTTCACCGTGCTTAACTTGTACGTCACCACTAATTCGAACCGTCATCATTTCTAAGAGGCCAGTATTATGAATATGTATGAAAGTATCAGAACCCAGATGTTCAGCTACACCGACAGTCCCTTTCCACAATCCTTCAGTTTTAGACATCTTTATATGTTCAGGTCGAATACCAATCGTGCTTGCATTGAGCTTTTTCGCCTCAATGCCCTCAATCAAGTTCATTTTAGGAGAACCAATGAACCCAGCAACAAATTTGTTTTTAGGAGTATGATATAATTCAAGTGGTGAGCCAACTTGTTCAATTCTACCATCCTGCAAAACAACAATTTTATCAGCCATTGTCATAGCTTCGACTTGGTCATGGGTCACGTAAATCATTGTTGTTTCTAGTTTCTTGTGCAAATCCATAATTTCGAGACGCATCCCAACACGCAATGCTGCATCAAGATTAGACAATGGTTCATCGAATAGAAAAGCTGCAGGTTCACGAACAATTGCTCGCCCAATAGCTACACGTTGGCGTTGACCACCAGACAGCTGACCCGGTTTTCGGTCTAAATAATCTGTCAAATTAAGAGATTTTGCTGCAGCTTCAACTTTAGTATTTTGCGTTTCTAGATCAATCTTGGCCATCTTCATCGGAAAAGCAATATTTTTACGTACAGACATGTGAGGATAGAGTGCATAAGACTGGAATACCATTGCAAGACTTCTCTTTGCTGGTGGTAGGTCTGTAGCATCGATATCATCAATTTCAATATTCCCAGATGTGGTATCTTCCAATCCGGCTATCAATCTCAATAATGTTGATTTGCCACAGCCTGATGGTCCAACAAAAACAACAAACTCTCCATCTTCAATCTCTAGGTTCAAAGGCGGAATAACTTCTACATTACCAAATGTCTTTTGAACATCTTTGAGTTGTATACGTCCCATTTACTTTCCTTATTTAACAGCGCCGAAGGTTAAACCCCGAACAAGTTGTTTCTGGCTGAACCAGCCCATTATTAAAATTGGTGCTATAGCCATAATTGATGCCGCACTTAACTTTGCATAAAAAAGCCCTTCTGGGCTTGAATAACTAGTTATGAAAGCAGTCAAAGGTGCAGCCTTAGCTGCAGTTAGATTAATTGTCCAAAATGCTTCGTTCCATGCCAAAATGATATTTAACAATACTGTTGAGGCAATTCCTGGTATGGCCATTGGTGTAAGAACATAAATAATTTCTTCACGCAGACTTGCACCATCCATTCTTGCAGCTTCTAATATTTCACCAGGAATTTCTTTGAAATATGTGTAAAGCATCCAAATAATGATCGGTAAATTTATAAGCATTAAAACAATCGTTAAGCCAAAACGTGTATCCAAAAGGTCAAAATCACGGAACAACAGATAAATTGGGACTAAAACCCCAACAGGTGGGAGCATCTTTGTTGACAGCATCCACATTAAGACATTTTTTGTGTGACGTGAGGGTACGAATGCCATTGACCAAGCCGCAGGCACTGCCACAATTAGGGCCAATGCAGTTGAGCCCAGCGAAATAATCACAGAGTTTGAGAAATGTTTTAAATAGTCAGATCGTGCTTGAACTGTTTGAAAACTTTCCATTGTCCATCCTGAACTAAACAAAATTTCCAAAGGTGCTCTAATAGCGTTTTCTTCAGTTTTGAAAGAAAGAACTACAATCCAAAGTATTGGAAAAAACATCAAAAATCCTATAAAACCTGCAACAAGAGTATTGATTATTTTAGATTTTTTTGAAATCGAACGTGCCATAAAAATTTCCCTCAAGCGTCTAAATTTTTGCCAATCATCCTCATCAAGAAGATCGCAACAATATTTGCAAGAATGATGGCAATAACGCCCCCTGCACTTCCCATGCCAACATCAAATTGAAGAAGTGAAGAAACATAAATGAGATAAGTAAGGTTCGTTGTTGCAGTCCCCGGTCCACCGTTTGTAGTAACCAGGATTTCAGCAAACACGGATAATAGAAAGATGGTTTGAATTAAGATAACAACAGTGATCGCTCGAGCAAGATGAGGCAGCATAATATACCAAAATCGATTTAGCCAACTTGCACCGTCCATTTCGGCGGCTTCTAATTGGTCTTGGTCCAAAGATTGCAAAGCTGTTAAAAGAATAAGAGTAGCAAATGGAAGCCACATCCAAGAAACTATGAATGTTATTGAAGCAAGTGGATATTGACCAAAAAAGTCAATTGGTGGAAACCCAAAACCTGTAACAATTTGTCCAAAAATTCCATTAACTGGATTCATAAACATATTTTTCCATACAAGAGCTGATACTGTTGGCATAACAAAGAATGGTGCAATGACCATTATTCGGATCAATCCCTGGCCAAACATTGGTTTATCTAATAATAATGCAGCGCCAAGACCTCCAATTGTAGTGATAAAAAGTACGCCTGCTACGAGAAACAATGTGTTCTTTATCGCGTCAGTAAAACTAGGATCTGTTATAAACCAGTAGTAGTTATCCCATCCAGCGAATGATGTAGTTCCTGGCTGTAAAAGATTATAATAAAGAAAAGAAAAATATACTGTCATGCATAATGGTACTAGCATCCAGCCAAGCAATAAAATTACAGCTGGCGAAATCATCAATCGTGCAGATGAACGCGATGCTTTTGTCGCCATTTTTTAAGCCCTATTCTAACGTTTAAAATTTAAATAATTAACTAAAATTCTAACACAAAGCACTTTAGTTAATAATACAAATTTTATCATTTAATTATCAACAGGCTAAGACATGCAAGTCTTAGCCTGTTGGGAGAAAAATTTATTTTATATAACCTGCTTTAGTCATTTCACGTATTGCAAATTTTTGGCTATTTGCTAATGCATCTTCAACGCTAGACTGACCCGCAAGTGCTGCAGCAACTTGCTGACCTACATAGTTACCAATACCTTGGAATTCAGGAATAGCAACGAATTGAACGCCTGTGTATGGTGTTGGTAGAAGTGTTGCGTCTGCAGGATCAACTGACAAGATTGCATCAACAACAGCTGGTGCAAAAGGTGCAGCTTCTACACGACGTGCATCTTCTTCAACTGATTGACGTGTTCCAGAAGGTACAGCAACCCATCCTTTAGTCTCCCCAACCATTTCAAAATATTCTTTAGATGTTGACCACTTTAGGAAATCTTTAGCAGCATCAACTTGGTTAGAGCTTGCTGGAATTGCAAGTGCCCATGACCAGAACCAGCCTGTGCCTTTATCTGTTGCTTGCTTTGGCGCTTTAACAAATTCAGTTACGTCGGCAACAGTTGAAGTTGCAGGGTTTCTAACATCCCCAGCAGCTGATGTAGCATCAACCCATGTTGCACATTTGCCATCTTTGAAAAGAGCGCGATTTTCGTTGTGACCATTCGCAGAAGCTCCTGGAGGGCCTGAGTTTAACATTAAGTCTACATAGTAAGTAACCGCAGCGTTCCATTCTGGGCTATCTAATTGAGGGTTCCAAGCTTCGTCGAACCAACGTGCACCGAATGCATTTGCAAGTGTACCGACAAATGCCATATTCTCACCCCAACCAGCTTTACCGCGTTGACATGTTCCGTACATTCCGTTGTCAGGATCGTGCACAGCAGCAGCTAATTCAGCAAATTCAGTATATGTCATTTGCTCAGATGGCATCTCAATGCCAGCTGCTTCAAAAACGTCTGTTCTGTAAAACGTGAACGATGTTTCAGAATATAATGGAAGCGCATAAAGGTTTCCGTCTGCAGACAACCCGTTACGAACCAACTGGAATACATCATCTAAATCGTAATCTGCGTCATTAGCAAAATCATTTAAAGGTGTTAACCATCCATTTGCGCCCCAAATTGGAGTTTCGTATGCACCAATGAACATAATATCAAATGACCCACCATTTGTTGCAATGTCCTGCGTTGTACGCTGCCGTAAAACGTTTTCTTCCAACACAACCCAATTAATTGTATTACCTGTTGCTTTCTCCCACGCTGGGGCAAGCTCTTGCATAGTAATCATGTCTGCATTGTTTACTGTTGCAATTGTGATTTCATCAGCCACGGCGAACGAAGAGGCAATTCCATAGCTAATAGCTGTAGATAATAATATATTTTTAATAGACATTTAAGTCCTCCCTTTTTTACACATGCAAACATAAGCGCAGAATCACTTCGTTGTGTCAAGATATTTTTGCACGTGTAAAAATTATTCTTAAAGTGCAGGATTTTATCAGGTAGACTCTCTGATCTTAAGCGTACCTTCTAATCGTTGCATCAAAGTTACTCCATCTCGACCATTACGAATACGATTAATCAAAAGTTTGACTGCCTCGTTGCCAATATCGTCAACTTCTTGAGCAACAGTTGTTATGGATGGGAAAATATAGCGACTTAATGGATGGTCATCATGTCCTGCAATACGTAGCTCACCTCGGGATCCAGAACCACCAAAAAACAGATTATGTGTATTAGCAGCGCGAATTGCACCAATTGCTATTCTATCATTAGCACATAATAAAGTTGCATCAACATAACGCCCCTGCCCAAAATGACTATCCATTACTTCAAAGCCGTATTGCTCAAATTGCCATGACGAATTACCTTTTGGAGCATCAACGACCTCAGGTTGAATTCCAAGTTCACGCATCTTTTCAAAGTACGCCTCCTTCCGCTCTATAGCATTTGTGTTCAAATTAGGCATAGCCAGAAATATTGGAGCCTTGCCGCTACGACAAAGGTATTCAACTATTAAACCAATACTTTTTTCATTATCAGTCCCAACAAAATCTGAATTAGGCAATGGTTTTGATGGTCTAGAATCCGCAAATATTATTGGAAAGTCAGAAACAGCAGATTTAAAAGCTTCAAAATTCCCTTCAATTCCTAGTGGTGCTATAATTGCTCCATCTACATTCATAGATCGCAATTTATTCACTGCCTGCTCTTCATAGTCTTTTTCACCATGAGAGCTTTGAGTAATAATCGTATAACCAGCTACTCGCGCAGCCTTCTCTATTGAGTCCAGCAAACTCGCAAAAAATAAATCTTGGAAACGTGGGACAATTACACCAATTAAACCAGTCGTTTTGCGGTTTTGACGAGTAGCCAAAAAGTTGTAAACATAATCTACTCCCTCAAGACGATCTTTAATTTTTTTTGAAGTAGAGGGCAACACTTTTGACTCATCCTCAAAGAAACGCGCCAAGGTCGGTCGAGAGATACCAATAGCTTTTGATAATTCTTTCATCGTATTAATCTTGGGTTTACTCATCTATTCATTCCATTTTTTTATCCACATATACATGAAATCTGTAAGATAAAACAATATATATTTTGACATGTGTAAAAAGTTGACTATTAATACATATAAAAATTAAGGAATCAAATGCTTCAAAAATCCAAAATAGTCACTTTAGGAGAAATACTTGTAGAATTTGTTTCACATAAGAAAAATTGTGGCTTACATGAAATTACTAACTTTTCTGGACCGTTTCCGAGTGGAGCACCTGCGATCTTCATTGACCAAGCATCTCGCATGGGGGCCAATACTGAAATTATCGGAGGTATTGGAAACGATGGTTTTGGTCAATGCATACTCAAACGGTTTAAAACAAATAATGTGGGAACAACCGGCATTACTGTCAACTCAAACTGTCCTACGGGCACAGCATTTGTAACATACTATGATAATGGAAGCCGCGATTTTATCTTTCATTTAACGAACACTGCAGCAGACAGCTTTTCACTGAAACAAGCTTTGTTTAATCCGAGTGATACATTTCTACACATTTCAGGCTCCTCACTTGGCAATCCAATAATGCGTCAAATGATTATGGAAACAGTACGAAACGTAGATAAAGCAGGTGGATACATCAGTTGTGATCCTAATGCTCGAGCTAATTTGATGAGTGATGCCGCAGTTATATCCTCTTTAAGCGAAGTAATAGAACGTAGCACTTGTTTGATGCCCAGCACTAGTGATTTAGAATATCTTTTTCCAAAAGTATCCGAAGAAGCTGCAATAGATCAATTACTACAATCAAAGACAAAAATAATAGCCCTCAAACGAGGGTCTGATGGTTCCACAGTGATTGGGAATGGCGATAGATTTGATTATGAGGGACACTTTGTAGAAGAGATTGACCCAACTGGAGCAGGTGATTGTTTTGGTGGAACATTTATCTCACTTTTAAGCCAAGGTGCTTCTCTTTATGATGCTGGCAAACAAGCTAATGCAGCTGGTGCGTTATCAGTCAAAAATCGCGGTGCAATGGAGGGCAACTCTTCACCAAAAGATATAGCTGATCTGATTAATAAAAAATATGAGCAAATAGCATGAATATCATTAAAGAGCTGATTGAACGCAACAGAGCCGGTGAAGCTATTGGACTACCTTGTTTCTGCAGTGCAAATGAACATGTATTAAGATCTATTTTATCTTTTACAAAAAAAACTGGATTCCCAACAGTTATTGAAGCAACTTGCAATCAAGTTAATCAGTATGGTGGTTATACTGGAATGACTGCTGAAACCTTTAAAAACTGGCTGAACACGATGGCTTCAGAAATTGGTGTTTCTATGGATCAAATTATTCTTGGAGGAGATCACCTTGGTCCCAACCCTTGGAAAAACGAACCATTAGATATCGCTATGGAAAAAGCACGCGAACTGGTTAAAAGCTATGTTCAAGCAGGCTTCAAGAAGATCCATTTGGATACCAGCATGGCTTGTGGTGGAGAAGCCAGCCCAACATTTAAACAAATTGCAGAACGTGCAGCGGATCTTTGTGCTGTTGCAGAAAAATATGCACCTAATCCATCAGATCTATTTTACATTATAGGTACAGAAGTCCCGATTCCCGGTGGAGAAACAGAAGAACCAGATGCACTTAATCTAACATCTGTTGAACGATTTCATGATACAATTGAAACACATCGCACTGCATTCGCATTTCGTGGGTTAGACAATGCTTGGTCTCGAATTATCTCTGTTGTTACTCAGCCTGGTGTGGATTTTGGACATACCTCAATTTATCCGTTCATATCTGAGAAGGCCAAACCTTTAAGTAAAGCAATCCTTGAAATAGATAAACTTACTTTTGAAGCTCATTCAACCGATTATCAAAGCAATACAGCACTTAAAGCACTCACACAAAATCACTTTTTTTTCCTAAAAGTTGGTCCTGAATTAACTTTTCGGTTTCGTGAAGCCATTTGGGCCCTTGCAGAGATTGAAGAGCAAATAAGCGTTAATGAAACTTCGGAAATCCGAAACGTTCTTATACACCGAATGATTGAATCACCAGCTAATTGGAAAAACTATTACAGCGGATTAGATGATGATGTAGAACAACTAATGGTTTACAGTTATAGCGACCGTATTAGATATTACTGGTCAGATAAATACGTGGCCTCAGCATTATCAAAACTAATAATAAACCTATCATCAAAACTATTGCCTGAAACGCTTATTTCACAATCATTCATGGGACACGAGTTTGGAAACATACCTACTAACCCAAATCATCTGATTGAAGGTCATATCCACAAATGTGTAAATCGCTATTTTGAAGCGGCAGGTTTCAATTATAGAAATAATTAGAATGTGCTGAAGAAAGGTTGCAAAGATGAGTAATCGAATTGATAGAGATGAAATGGGCGTTGCAACTCCAACAAGCTTTCAAAACAAAAAAACCTATTTTGAGTTTCTCAGTCATTTTGAAACTAGAAATTTAGAAAAAATAAAAGCTGGTGTTCTTAATCACTTTGATGCCAGTGCAAAAGTAAATGCCAGCCACCCAATCAATGAAGCCGTTCAAGGAATTGGCTATTATTTAGATATAATTCTTCCAATTGCACAGTCACTTGATGGCTTTACTCGACAAAATTACATTGTTCTTGGAGGTGAGTACCAAGGCACAGAATGGGTCACCTCTACTGGATATTTTTACGGACACTTCAACAAGCCTATGTTCGGCATTCCTCCGAGTAACAAAATGGCCTTTTTGCGCTTCGGCGAGTTTCACAAAATGGAAAATGGTAAGATTGTCGAAACCCATGTATATCTGGGTCTTGCAGAATTAATCATAGCAATAGGACGTTGGCCCCTATCTCCTAGCAAGGGGTATGAAGGCTTAGTACCTGGACCTGCTATGCATGACGGTGTTCTTAAAGAAGAATCCGATCCACTTACATCACGATCGAGTGCAGATTTGGTGGAAGGCATGCTCAAACGATTAGCAACAGAAGATGCTCAGTGGAAGCCATATTGGAGTGATAATATGGTTTGGTATGGACCAGGAGGATTAGGTACTTACGCCACTATTGATGCATTTGACGTTTTTCAACGACCCTTTGAAAAAACTTTTGCTGGCTGGGGAGATGGAAAAGCAGATGGGATTTCTGGTGTTGCAGCTAATTGTAAGGCGGGCGACGGCGACTATGCGTTTTTACATGGTTGGAAAATGATTACAGGCGTTCATGTAAAAACGTTCCTTGGAATTGAGCCGACAGGCAATCGTGTCTTTATGCGTGACTGTGATTGGTGGCGGTGTTCAAACGGCAAAATAGTTGAAAACTGGTGCATGTTAGATACTCTCCATCTCGCACTTCAGCTTGGTCGAGATGTAATTAGCGAAGTTCAAGCAAACCAAATCAATAGTATAAAATTAACTAAAAAATAGCTGTGGCAGCAAAAAAGTATCAGTTTTACACCCATCCTGCTGTAGTTGCCCAAAATAAAGGTTGCTAAAGTAAAATTGTAGAAACAGTCGATTGAGCTTCGAGGAATGGTTTAACAGAAAGGAGGAGCAAATGATGCAACCAGATTTAGAACTTGTACAAATAGGGCGCGGTGAGACATTTAGAGCGTATGAACACGGCTATCCATTTTCAACGGTGCGCTGGCATTTTCACCCTGAGTATGAGTTGCATTATGTCGTTACAACGAAGGGCCGTTACTTCGTTGGCGACTTTATCGGCACGTTTGAACCTGGAAATCTTGTGCTGACCGGTCCGAACTTGCCGCACAATTGGGTAAGTGATGTTAAGACCAACAAAAAAGTTACTTTGCGCAATCGGGGAATACAATTCACGGATGAGGCCATCCGTGGCGCGATAGGCGTCCTTCCCGAGCTTCAATGCCTTTCAGAAATGCTGAACAAAAGCCGCAATGGTCTGTTGTTTTCGAATGCCACATCTGAAGTCGTAGCGCCCAAGTTGGCCGAACTAATGCATGCGCATGGTATCCGCAGGATTGAACTTTTCATTGCGATAGTAAATGCCCTTAGTCAGGACATACAAATGCAACAACTAACCAGCAACGATTACCTGCCTGACCCTTCCGGCTACATGTCTAATGGTCTGAACAGGGCCCTTGCTTTCATTGACGCTAACCTTGTTGAATCATTTAACGAAGGTGACCTAGCCGAGATCGTTGGCATAAGTAGATCAACCTTTTCACGCAGCTTCCGGAAGCACACAGGCATGTCCCTTGTGCGTTATGTAAATCGACTGCGCATCGGCCTGGCCTGTCAAATGCTCGTCTCTGATAATGGCGAGAGTATCACCGACATCTGCTTTGATTGTGGATTTAACAATCTGTCAAACTTCAATCGTCAATTTTCAGCACAAAAAGGGATGCCACCTTCACAATTTCGAACCCATATGCTTGACCATGCAACCACGAACTTCGGCCGAGATCGAATTATCCATGCGGCATAAGCGCCTCTCTTAGTAAGGACAGTCCCCACACTAACGTTCGCTACTAATGACAAAGAATGTATCTGTAACCTGCTGGGCTCTTCCAGTGGGGCAGTACTAAACAACCGGCTTACAGAACAAAGCCGGTCAATCAAGAAAGAAACCAACAGAGGAGACTCAAATGAAACTTAAGTTAACAACAGTAGCCACAACGCTTACTGCGCTTTTTATTAGCAGCACCGTAAGCTTTGCTCAAACAACAGGAACCGTCGCGTTCTTGATGCCTGATCAAGGCTCGACCCGCTATGACGAGCACGATTGGCCCGGCTTCAAGGCAGAAATGGAATTGCTATGCCCAGATTGCACAGCCATTTACCAGAATGCCAACAACGACGTCGCGCTACAGCAGCAACAATTCAACTCAGTGATTGCGCAGGGCGCAACCGTTGTAGTGCTTGACCCCGTGGATTCGGGCGCAGCAGCTGCCATGGTCGAGTTGGGACAAGCACAAGGTATCAAAATTGTTGCCTATGACCGGCCAATCCCCGATCGCGCTCCAGACTTCTATGTCTCCTTTGATAATGAAGGAATTGGTTATGCCATCGCGCAAAGCCTCATTGAGCATCTGCGTATTACGGGTGTCTCACCCGAAGGTGTCGGCGTTCTTCAAGTAAACGGATCTCCAACCGATGCAGCCGCCGGCTTGATCGCTGATGGCTCGCGCAGAGCAGTTGAAGAGTCTGAATTTGAGCATCTTGCTGAGTTTGACACGCCGGGCTGGGCGCCGCCAAAAGCACAAGAATGGGTTGCTGGTCAGATTACGCGATTTGGAGACCAAATCGTAGGTGTGGTAGCGGCAAATGATGGCACTGGCGGCGGCTCAGTTGCAGCCTTCAAAGCTGCTGGCGTTGATCCAGTCCCACCAGTCACTGGTAATGACGCGGAGATAGCTGCACTTCAGCTTATTATCGCCGGAGATCAATTCAATACAATCTCCAAACCTAGCGAAATTGTGGGTGCAGCTGCGGCCAATATCGCATTCACATTCTTGAATGGTGGTACTCCTGAAGCCACAACAACACTTTACGATGCACCGTCGCAACTATTCGTGCCGGCCGTCGTGACACGTGGCAACCTTAAGGAAATCGTGATAGACACAGGCATCGTTACTGCCGAGCAGCTTTGTACCAATGATTTTGCAGCATATTGTGCTGAACTCGGCATCGAGTGATTGAAAACATGGCCTCGGACCTCCCACCGAAGCCGCAAGAGAGGGGTGCTGGCGGGCGAGTGTGCCGCCAGCACCAAACCGAACTATAGGGGATCACAGCATGATACAAACACGAAAACACGGGGAATTACTCTTGAAAATGAGTGGAGTTTCCAAACAGTTCGGCCCTGTGAGAGCCTTGGACGACATTGATTTGGAAGTCCACGCTGGTGAAGTCGTTGCTCTGGTTGGTGACAATGGCGCGGGCAAGACTACACTTGTTAAAGTGCTTGCCGGGGTGCATCAACCGACGTCGGGCACGATCGAATATCTAAGCGAGAAAATTACGTTCGACAACCCACGCAAAGCACTTGAAATGGGAATTGCAACGGTTTTTCAAGATCTTGCACTTTGTGAAAATCTAGACGTCGTTGCAAATTTGTTTCTTGGGCAAGAGATTTCACCATGGCGACTGAACGAAGTTGAGATGGAAGTCCGCGCGTGGAACTTGCTTCAAGAACTGGCGGCCCGTATCCCGTCGGTCCGTGAGCCTATCGCATCACTTTCAGGCGGGCAGCGTCAAACTGTTGCGATTGCGCGTTCACTTGTCATGGAACCTGAAATAATTATACTCGACGAGCCGACGGCAGCCCTTGGTGTCGCCCAAACCGCAGAAGTCCTGAACCTCATTGAGCGAGTAAGTCGCCGAGGACATGGAGTGATCTTAATTTCTCATAACATGGAAGATGTACGCGCAGTCGCTGACCGAATTGTTGTGCTGCGTCTTGGCCGAAACAATGGCGTGTTTACGACCGAGAATTCGCATGAGGAACTTGTCTCTGCGATCACCGGCGCCTCCAACAACTCTGTTTCCCGGCGTAATGCACGAAAACTCAAAGCGAAGACAGATCTAACAAAGGACCGAAAATGACCGACGAAAACAATAGCCAACAACTTGATCGCGCAGATACGCGTGTACGTTACGACGAGGGAATTTCCGGCGCATTACGAGATTTAATAGACCGAACAAGGTCTGGGGATTTGGGCATACTTCCAGTTCTTGTTGGCCTCATTCTTATATCGGTCGTTTTTACTTCGCTTAACCCGGTCTTTCTCGCACCGATCAATCTCGCCAATCTTCTTTTCGATGCGTCCGCCGTCGGTTTCATCGCGCTTGGTATCATATTTGTGTTGCTGCTCGGAGAAATTGATCTCTCAGTTGGGTCAATGAGTGGACTCGCTTCCGCGATGATCGGCGTCCTTTGGGTGAAAACAGGTTTGCCGCTTCCCTTGGCAATAGTGGGGGCATTAGCTGCTGGGGCGCTCGTAGGCCTCCTTTTCGGCCTTCTTCGAAATCGTTTTGATATGCCAAGCTTCGTGGCAACTCTAGCTGGGCTCCTCACCCTATTGGGCTTGCAACTCTACATTCTTGGACCAACGGGTTCAATTAACCTACCGTTCACATCTCCGCTCGTGCGGTTTGGTCAGCTTTTGATCATGCCAGCGTGGCTGTCTTATACGTTGGCAATCCTGCCGGGACTCCTGCTAATCTATGGCGGAATTATGGCTGCGAAACGTCGCAATAAAGCGAACCTTTCCTACACTAATCTAAACGTCACTGCTTTAAAGGCTGTGATGATAACTGCTGTTTTGCTTTTTGCCGTTTACTACCTCGAAAAGGGCCGAGGCGTGCCATGGATGTTTGCCATATTCACGTTTGTTGTTATGTGTGCTGAATACGCCCTAACACGCACAAAGTGGGGTCGTTCAATGTTCGCTATCGGTGGTAACGCTGAGGCAGCCAGACGATCTGGGATCAATGTGGACTCAATTCGAATGACGGCCTTTGTGCTATGTTCAACCTTTGCAGCGCTTGGTGGTGTTTTCTCATCGGCTAGACTGGCCTCAGCAAGCATTCAGGCGGGGACTGGCGACGTCAATCTTAATGCAATCGCGGCAGCGGTCATTGGCGGCACCTCTCTCTTTGGAGGTCGTGGTTCAGCATGGTCGGCGCTTCTCGGTGTTCTGGTCATCATGGCAATCTCGAACGGTTTGACGCTTCTCAACCTGAATTCCTCGCTTCGCTTCATGATTACCGGCGGTGTTCTAGCCTTTGCGGTCATCGTGGACTCAATCGCCCGCCGCTCACGTGCCAGCCATGGCCGAGCGTGAAACCAATGTTTGTAAAATGTACAAACAAACTTTGGTAATAATCTCAAAATGTACAAATATATAGAAAAAGATAAACACCATGACAAATCAGCTTATTGGAAAAACGGCCGCTATTACAGGTGCGGCCTCTGGAATCGGATTGGAATGCGCACGCACAATGATCGCAGCAGGTGCTGACGTGGTGCTGATCGACCAATCAGAGGAGGGGTTGGCAAATGCCTGTGCAGACTTAGGCGACAAAGCGCACCCACTGGTTGTCGATCTTCTTGACGGCCCCGTGGTCACGGCAATGATGCCTAAAATTATTGACCTTATCGGGGGAGTGGACATTTTCCATGCCAATGCAGGTGCATACATCGGGGGTTCCGTTGCCGACGGAGATCCCGACAACTGGGATAGGGTGCTTAATTTAAACACCAATGCGGTGTTCCGATCTGTTCGCGCGGTATTGCCTCATATGATTGCCCGGAAACGTGGCGATATCATATTCACAAGCTCAGTTGCAGCCGTCACACCAGTTGTGTGGGAGCCAATCTACACAGCCTCGAAACATGCAGTGCAAGCGTTCTTGCATGCGACCAGACGCCAGTTGATCAAACACAATATTCGCATGGGGGCTGTCTTGCCTGGCCCGGTGATATCACCACTGCTTGATGATTGGCCAAAAGCGAAGATGGATGAAGCGCTGGCCACAAAGTCGCTGATGGGGGCCAAAGAGGTCGCTGATGCAGTGATGTTTATGGTGACCCGCCCGCCAGGGGTTGTGGTGCGCGATCTGACGATCTTGCCGCATGGATGTGACATCTGAATCACCAGAAACCGTTTTACGTAAAAGAACACTTTAGGAAAGAGTTGGAATATAAATGCTTAAAAATAAAAATTTACTGAACCGCTTCAAGCTTGATGGCAAAGTTGCTCTCATCACGGGTGGTACCCGCGGTATAGGCCTGGCCACTGCCAAAGCACTCGGAGACGCCGGGGCACGGCTTTTTATTAGCTCGCGCAACGATAGCGAAGATGTAGAAAAGAAGCTTTGTGCATTGGGATACAACACCACATTTATTGCTGCTGATCTAACCGATACTAGAGCACCGGCGGCACTCATTGCTGATGTCCTTGAACGGTCCGGACAGTTAGACATTCTCATTAATAATGCCGGTGTTGCTATCCACGGTGATTCAACTGAATTCTCAGAGGAGGATTGGCAGCGTGTAATGTCGCTGAATGTTGATGCAGTATTTCGTTGCTGTCGAGCAGCTATTCCAGCTATGCGAGCGCAGGGCGGCGGGGCAATTGTTAATGTCGGGTCCATCTCCGGCATCGCCTCGAACATCCCTCAAAATCAAGTTGCCTACAATAGCTCGAAGGCTGCCGTGCACATGATGACCAAGAGTCTCGCCAGCGAACTTGCTTTGGACAATATCCGCGTTAATGCTCTCGCGCCGGGTTACATTCAGACTGACATGACCAAAGGCGGCATCGACAACCCCGAATGGTTCCCAATCTGGAGAGACATGACGCCGATGCAACGTGTTGGCCAACCAGAAGAGGTGGCGATGGCTGCGCTTTTCCTCGCCTCTCCTGCGTCAAGCTACGTAACGGGCGACATTCTGGTGATCGACGGCGGATACACCACGCGATAGCACCCACAAAGGACGAATTTGAATGCCAATGAACAACACACAACAACTTGCGGGAAAGACCGCACTCATTACGGGCTCAGCGCAGGGCATTGGCCGTGGCTTCGCTGAGCGCTTTGTCCGGGAAGGCGCCCGCGTCGTCATAACCGATATAGATCTTGATGCTGCACAGAAAACAGCATCTGAAATCGGAAACGCAGCAATCGCACAGCACATTGATGTGGCCGATCAGAATAGCATCGACGCTTGCGTGGCCAATGCTTTGGAAGCCTTTGGCGGTATCGACATCCTTATCAATAATGCAGCGCTTTTCGATGCTGCCCCAATCGCTGAAATCACGCGTGATAGTTTTGACCGGCTCTACGCCGTGAATGTTGCGGGTACAATATTTACGATGCAGGCGGTGGCCCGCCACATGATTGCGCGCGGTAAAGGTGGAAAAATTATCAATATGGCTTCACAGGCCGGTCGACGCGGCGAGTCGCTTGTAGCGGTATACTGTTCGACCAAAGCTGCCGTGATTTCACTGACCCAATCCGCCGGCCTGAACCTCATCGGGCATGGTATCAATGTGAACGCAATTGCCCCTGGGGTCGTTGACGGCGAACACTGGACCCATGTTGATGCAATGTTCGCCAAGTTGGAGAATAAGAAACCTGGTCAGAAGAAAGCTGAGGTCGCAGCAAGCGTGCCTTATGGCCGTTTCGCGACACCAGATGACCTTGCCGGTATGGCCGTGTTCCTCGCTTCAGATGATGCCAATTACATCGTTTCACAGTGCTACAACGTAGACGGTGGCCAATGGATGAGCTGACTTGCCCTCGCGTGCGACCTGCATTTTCAACGGGCGCTTACCAGAAGCAAACCGCATGAAGAAAGTCGTGGTTATTGGCGAAGTTCTGGTTGAAATTATGGCCGACGGCATCGGTGATGGTTTTCTTGAAGCAATTGGGCTTACCGGCCCTTTCCCGTCCGGTGCACCCGCAATTTTCATCGATCAAGTCGCACGCCTTAATCAGCCTTGCGGAATTGTCTCGGCAGTTGGAGATGATGACTTTGGAAAAATAAATCTCAACCGGCTTTCTATGGATGGCGTGGACATATCGGGGATCTCAATTGACCCTGATCGCCCGACAGGCAGCGCCTTTGTTCGGTATCAAATGGATGGGTCTCGCGATTTTGTTTACAACATAAAGCACAGTGCTTGCGGAAAAATCCCAAGAACACCCGAAGTGGCGAAGGTTCTCGGTACCGCAGATCACCTCCACATCATGGGTTCTTCGCTATCCAGCCCCGAATTTGTTGCGCTGAACCTTGAGACCGCCTGCAAAGTCAAGGCCAATGGCGGAACAATTTCCTTCGATCCAAACTTGAGAAAAGAGATTCTGAACACGCCTGGATTACGCGACGCCATGGCCGATGTCTTGTCACTAACGGATGTGTTTCTTCCAAGCGGAGAAGAACTAACACTCCTCACCGACGCGGGTGATCCGGCGATTGCCGCGAAAGAGCTTCTGGCGCTTGGGCTTCAATATGTTGTTCACAAAATGGGGTCGGGTGGCGTCCGCATTTACGACACAAGCGGCACTCGTTTCTTCCCAGCTTATTCGGTGACTGAAATCGACCCAACCGGCGCAGGTGATTGTTTTGGCGGCGCATTCATTGCGCTATGGCTTCAAGGATTGGACATCGACAAAGTCGTTTCCCTTGCCTCAGCTGCCGGTGCGTGTGCCGTTCAGCATCGTGGCCCTATGGAAGGTGCATTGAGGCTCGAGACGCTTGATCGTTTCGTCAAAGAATACGAAGACCAACAAAACATCGTTGGGGGTACAAGATGAAAAACATATAAATAAATATATTAAGTTTTAGCTTAGAAAGCACCCTGCCAATTTCTAGTATTTTGAACTAACCATCCAATTAACAAAATAAAAACTAGGCACCGACCAATGGAACGTCAAGTTTGTGTAACAATGCCAGATTAAGAGTTTTATCTGGCATCATGTTTCAGGGTGGATTGAGTATGATGTAAAATAAGCTACATCACTTAAATGATACCAAAGTGCAGGCATATATGCATTTCTATAGATATCATCTGTTACTTCATTGTGGGTAGCGTTATGGGTAATCATATGTAAATTATATTTTATTTATATATAACAATTACTTAAAGCCATTAAGTGGCGGTGTTGTCAGACAAAGCCTAACACGTCTCAAAGTGCCACGATCACACAAACCTATGAAGCGCAGATTTGGAACCACTCAATGAGAGCGGCACTGCGTTTTTGTTTGTGTTGTCATTCATCAAAATTAGGGACCAACCAATGGGACGTCAAGTTTGTTTGAGATTGCCGTAAAATGGGCTGGATCTACGATAGTTTGCTGCGAGGCTCAAATTCACTCCCAAATAACTTAATTTTTATACCACAAACACAGATCAGCCTAGCGTCCAAATTTTAAACCCATACCTGTAAGTCTCACAGACTTTTATCTCATCAATCTGATCTGAGTGATCGTATGGGCTGTCGCTCAAAATTACAAAGTCGGCGATTTTCCCAACTTCGATTGAACCACGCTTGTATTCTTGAAATACCTGCCAAGCAGCATCTATAGTGTGAGCTCTTAAAGCGCTCGTCACAGACAGGCATTGGCCTTTACCCAACACGCGCCCGGTGAGAGTTTTGCGGTTCACTGCCGTGTGGATCAAATGCAACGGCTTAGTCGGAGTAACCGCTGCATCATTGTGAATGGTGAAACGAACACCTGCTTCTTCTGCCCAGCGCGCAGGAGAAATATTTTGCGAGCGTTCAGGTCCAAGAAAATCTGAGTAATGCTTATCACCCCAATAAAAGACATGCGCAGGAAAGAAGCTGACCGTTACACCAAGCTTGGCACATCTTTCCAGTTGGTCTTTTCGCATAAGCTGGCCATGGATAATGGTATGACGGTGATCATCTTTAGGGTTGTTTTTTAATGCAGCTTCAACAGCATCTAAATACATGTCACTCGCGGCATCGCCATTACAATGGGTATGGTTTTGAAATCCCATATCATGGAGCTTTCTAACTTCGCTGAAAAGATCTTCCCTATCCATATAGGGAAGTCCATTATCTGGCTTGGCACCATCGGCACCCGTATAATATGGTTGCGTAAGGTAGGCAGTACGCATCAAAAAAGAACCATCTGTTAGAAGCTTCCTTGGCCCCAATATTATGTGTCGCGATGGGGGCCAACTTGCCGCTAACCCAGTTGAGGAAAGTTCCGGCTCATCTTCTGATACTGGCAATAAAACCAGATCAATTCCAGGATCATCCTTTGTTGCAAAATCTCTGAACAATTCAAGTAGCGGCAATGCTGTCCAAGAGTTTTGCGCGAGCGTCACTCCTTGAGAGTGGTATTCTTCTACGGTTGCTTCAAAACTCTCTGCAAACTCTTTTTTGCCAATCAAAAAGTGAGTTTCACCCATCTCACCCATTGCTGCAAGGCCTTCCATATACCCATTCAACCGACCATTCTCATCACGCAAATACCGTCCACCTACTGGATCTGGAGTATTCTCATTGATGCCTTGCATGGACAGTGCTAATGAATTGGCAACACCGCAGTGACCCGATGAATGAATTAACCAAATCGGATGATCCACCGAAAGTTCATCTAGCTCATCTCGAGTAGGAAATCGACCTTCAGCAAGGGCAGTTTCGTCGAGACCTGCGCCCATGACCCATTGACCCTTTGGTGTTTGGTCTATCTTCTGCTTTATCTGTTTAAAAACATCATTTAGTTCAGCACATTTCCCTCTAGGAGGCGATGTTAAGTCTGCTCTGTAAAGTGAAATAAAACCAGTATCTGGGAAATGCCCGTGCGGATCAATAAACGCAGGCAACATGGTTTTACCATCAAGATCAATTGCCTTACAATTGCTAGGCATTGATTTTTGAACATCTTCCAAATTGCCACTGGCGACAATGTGTTCTCCTTTGACACCGACTGCCTCCACCACTGAATTACTTGCATCCATAGTATGAATATTGCCACCAGTGAAAATTAAGCAATTATCCATGGTCCGCATTCTCCCATATTTCTGGGAAACTACATCTGTATGCACTCACTGAACCGCTATTGTTCCATTTCGGAATTTCATGTCGACATGATGATTGAACAAAAGGGCACCTAGTATGAAATTCACAACCTTTTGGTCTATTGAGCAATGAAGGTGGTTCACCTGCAAGTTCGATACGCATCAACTGGGCATCAGGATCAGGTTCTGGATTAGCCGCCAAAAGCGCTAGTGTATAAGGGTGCTGAGGCTTTGAAAAAACGTTATCAGTGTTTCCTTCTTCAACGAGTTTTCCAAGATACATTATTCCAACTTTGTCAGTGATATGCTTCACCACATTTAGATTGTGAGTGATGATCATTATTGCTAATCCAAGCTTATCTTGTAGTTTTGCTAGCAAGTTCAACATTTCCCCTTGAATCGACACATCCAGTCCAGCTGTTGGCTCATCTGCGATCAACAGTTTTGGGTTAAGCGCTAAGGCTCTTGCGACACCAACTCGTCGAGCTTGCCCGCCTGAGATTTGATATGGGTATCTGCCTGCAAATTCGTCCGGGAGCCCAACCATTGCAAGAAGTCTCTTAGCCTCGGCGTTCAGATCCGTATTTTTCATTCCTTGAATTTTAAAGGGTTCGGTAATCAAGGAGCCAATCGATAGGCGTGGTGATAAAGACCCTATTGGATCTTGAAACATCATCACTATTTCTTTTCGAAGTTTTCGAAATTCTTTCTCAGGAAGCCCTTTTAGCTCTTGCCCTCGATAACGTATCGATCCTTCGCTTGCATGATGAAGTCCAGTAATTGCCCGTGCTAAGGTAGACTTACCCGAACCGCTTTCACCAACAATTCCGTAGGTTTGCCCTTCTTCAATTTTTAAGCTTACGCCTGACACAGCATCAATACTGCCCGCACTACTCAAAAGCCCGCTTCGCAGCGAAAAGCTAACCCGCACATCATCAATCTCTAGCAGTGCGCTCATAGTGCGTTCTCCTGTCCAGTTAAATGGCACGCAACAAAATGTTCGGTATTCAAGGAAGAAAATTGCGGTCTTTCTTCGCACGCATCATGCTTCTTTGAGCAACGCTCAGCAAACACACACCCAGTTGATAAATTTACAAGGTCAGGAATTTCACCAGGAATTGTAGGAAGGTTTCGAGTTTTTTCTTTAATATGCCCAGGATCACATTCAAGCAAAGCCTTGGTGTAGGGATGAGCAGGTGAATGAAAGACATCGCGAACAGATCCGCTTTCAACAACCTCTCCCGCATACATGACAACGACTTCGTCGCATAGTTCAGCGATTACACCCAAATGATGAGAAATGAAAAGAATTGAACATCCAATTTCATCTTGAAGTTCGCGCAATCGTTTAATGATCTGAACTTCTAAAGTAGCATCAAGTGCAGTGGTCGGCTCGTCTGCAATCAACAGTGATGGTTTTGCCATTAGGGCCATAGCAATTGCAATTCGCTGACGCATCCCACCAGAAAACTCAAATGGATATTGTTTCAATCTTTCTTCTGCATCTGGTATACCAACCAATGACAGCATTTCTGACGCGCGATTATATTTTTCAACCTTTGATAACCTATCACGAAATTGAATATCGACCATTTGGCGGCCAATCGACAATACAGGATTATGCGTTTGCATAGGGTCTTGGAACACAAGTGAAATATCAGTCCCCAATAATTCACTCATCTGTTGATTGCTAATTTTCAAAATATCGGAATTATGAAACTCAATTTCACCAGATTTTACTGTTGCATTAGTCGCCATCAATTTCGATATGGCAGAAATCAATGTGGATTTACCACAGCCAGATTCACCGACAATACCAACTATTTTCTTATTCGGAATTTGTATTGAGACATTGCGAAGTGCTTTTAACTCTCCGCGCGGTGTACTGTAGCTAACAGATAGGTTTCGAATATCGAGCGTTGGAGTAGACATTATTTCCCCCTGCCACGAAGTTTCGGATCAACGACATCTCTCAATGCTTCACCTAAAAAGGTAAACCCTAGCGTCGTGAGAATGAGTGGAATGCCACCTGCAATAATCAACCACGGTGTATTTCGAATTAGGTTATAACCGTCATTCAATAGTGAGCCCCATGAAGGTGTTGGTGGTTTAACACCCATGCCCAAAAAGCTAAGCCCCGCCTCAAGTCCAATAACAGTTGGAATGTCCATAGCTGCCAAAACAGCAATAGGCCCAATTACATTTGGCAAAATATGAACGCGCATTATTCGGAAAACGGATGCACCAAGCGAACGTTCTGCCTCAATAAATTCACTGTTGCGCAAAGATTGAGTGAGCGTTCTCACGACCCTTCCATAGGTTGGGATCGATGTAACCATGATTACCAGAATGACAGTATTAAGGCTTGGCCCCACAAGGGCAACAACTGCCAGTGCAAACATTACTGTTGGGAAAGAGCGAACCGTATCAAAGAGTAACACAATGACATTGTCTAACCATTTAGGGCCGTAGCCTGCGATCATGCCAAGTATTAGACCTATCGTGATAGCACCACCAATTGTAGGAATTGCAACTTGCAAGGCAACGCGGCCACCCATGATGACCCGAGAAAACGTGTCCCTTCCTAACTGGTCCGTTCCAACCAAATGTGAAAGGCTTGGCCCTTGCATCCTGTCAGGAATGTTCATTGCAATTGGATCGTAAGGCACAATCCAAGGTGCAAAGATTGCGCTAAACACAATCAATCCAACAATGATCAACCCTACCAAGCCAAGAGGATCTCTCACCAAATGATAAAAGATATCACTTAACTCAGAACGAGATTTTGTTTCATTCATTTTGCCAACATCTGAAGTCATAATTCACCTAGCTCCCTTTCCGTGTTCTTGGATCGAGTAGTGCATTTATGATGTCTGCAAGTGTGGTTGAAGCGACAAAAATTAACGTTGAGAAAAGAACCGATCCCATTACCACCGGGTAATTGCGGGTTGTTATTGAATCGATGACCAGTTTTCCAAGGCCGGGGCGGGAAAAGACGATCTCTGTAAAGACCGCTGCAGAAAGCAGAAATCCCATCCCAACACCGATAACGGTCACAGTTGGTAAAATAGCAAGTCGCAGGGCGTACTTATAAGTTATCCAAGACTTAGGCAGACCAAAAGCGCGCGCTGTTCGGATATGCCCTTCGCCTAATACTTCCAGCATAGAGGCTCTCACTAGTCTGGCAATATACCCAACCCATGAAAGGCCGATGGCCAAGCTTGGCAATACTAGGTGCCAAAATTGATCAGGTAAATTCCCTGGTTCACCTGCGCCAATTGCAGGAAACCATTTTAATTTCACAGCGAATAGAAGCAGTGAATATAACGAGACAACAAATGCTGGAACTGCAATGACGCTAACAGACAATATTCCAGCCAATCTGTCTCCAAGAGAATTTCTATTTACAGCTGAATAACAACCAAGGGTGATGCCCAAAATGGCCGCCCAAGTTATTGAGACAAATATTAGAGCCAAAGTATATGGCAATTGTCCAAATACAATAGCGGTTACTGCCCGACCTGAAAATACATCAGTGCCGAGATCTCCCCGTAACATATTTGTGAAAAATAAAACTATCTGAATTGGGAGTGGCTTATCGAGGCCCATACGCTCTTCTAAGGCTGCACGCAACTCTGGCGTCGCACGAGGTCCTAGCATCGTTGTAATAGGATCGCCCGGGATCATATGAATGATCAAAAACAATAGAGTTACAGCCAAAACCGTTATGATTGCTGCAAGCCCCAGTCTTTTGAAAATGTAACCTATCATAGAGAGAACTCTGTAAAATGAATGATTGTTGAAGTAAAGTAAGGGATGGCAAATGCTCGCCACCCCCAATGTTTAATCGAGAGTTTAGTCTTTTTTGAAGTAGCGATACAAAGGCATCCCATCAGGGCGCAGCGCAGGAACAATTGTGTTTCGATACACATTTGGTGTCGCCTCATGCGTGATGAACTTGTATGCACCAGACTCTTCCATTAGATCTTGCGCACGTTGATACATCGCATCGCGTTTGACCAAATCAGATTCTGATTGTGCATCCTTGTGAATTTTGTCAAATTCAGCGTTTGCGAAACGCTCCCAATTCCAAACACCTGCTTGTTCTGTAATGAACCATGACGTTGCATAATATGGGTCTGGTGTCATTGAGTAGCGGTTTAGTACCAATTCAAGTGTTTTGTCTTCACCCAGTCCCCAGAAGGTTGCTCCTTCGTGTAAATCAACTTCGACTGTGACGCCAATCGCGGCAAGGTTAGCTTGAATGATTTGCGCTGTCGTAACGTTTACTGATTTATTCAGCACTGAGATTTTAAGCGACACATTGCTTTCACCTGATTCAGCCATTAATTTCTTAGCTTTTTCAAGGTTAGCTTCAATGCCTGTCAAAGACTGATCGCGATGGCCAGACAAGCCCGGCGCGATAATTCCCGTTGAAGGTTCAGCGGCACCAAAATACGATGCAGCCATTATTGAAGGCACATCAATAGCAGCTTGTATTGCTTGACGTAGTTTGATGTTCTTAAGTTTTGGATTATCCAAATTCATGCCAACCCAAACATAAAACAATGATGGGAATTCAGCCAACGTACTGTTTGCAGGTAGGTTTGCTTTTAAACGTTCAACTGATCCAAGACTAACCCGCGTAAAATCGAGCTGCCCTGCTTCATATGCAATTTCAGCAGCTTTTTCATCATCAATGTGGAAAATTTGAATTTCATCGAAGGCAGCAGCTTCACCTTTCCAATCTGGGTTTGGCACAAGCGTTGTCTTTTGCTTAGGCTCCCATGATTTGTGCATGTAAGGACCTGAACTTGCGACTGGTTTGGTTTCGATTTTACCGCCCGCTTGTTCAAATGCCTTTTTGGAAATGATATTGCCGGTAATGTAAGGAAGCGTGATGCTCCAAAGAGGTTGGAACGCGTTTTTCAATACGATTGTACCAGTTCTTTCACCTGTCACTTCCACATGATCAAGAGCTGACATGTCAGGTTTGTTTGTCGACTCAAGCTTTTCATCAATAATTCTTTCAAAAGAATATTTTACATCTTCTGCTGTCATCGCACCAAAGCCATTGGTGAAACCCATATCGTCTCTCAATGCAAAATTGATGTGCGTATCATCAACCTGTTCAATCGAAGCAGCAGCATCTAATTGCCAGCCCCATTCACTGCCTGGTTTGAATTGAATAAGTTTGTTGTAAATTGCGCCTTGAATTTCTTCATCTACAACGCCTTGCGAGAATGCAGGGTCCATAGAACGGATATCAGCATAGGAACGCGTTTTTAATACATTACCTGCTGCATTCGCAAATTGCGGCATCCCAACTGCTGCAGTTGAAAGCGCAACTGTAGAAGCACCTTTCAAGAAATGGCGACGATCTATGCCAGTTTTCGTCCATTCAATGTTATTCTTTTTCATAATATTCTCCTTTTTGTTTTAGTTTCATACTTAAGTTTCAAATAGTTTTTAGTGGACCAATCTTGGAATTTTAAAATTCCAGTCACGTGTAAATACTTGTGATCCGTCTTCATACGCAGCTATTTTGCCGACCAGAAAAAAGTCATTCTCATCGCAAGTAACGATAAGTTCGCTTTCAGTACGAACATTCCAACAGTCGCGGACAAACGTGAAGTCTGCACGATATTCTGCGCGCGCAGATGACGGGTTTGCATCATTGATTACATAACGTTGCTCATTTGTGCTGCCATAAGCAAGCCCAGTATTGTCAAATCTAACTTCTCCACCATCAGTTGTGATGTCGTAAATAACATCCCCAGTTTGGATGTTGTGATTGACATGTCGTGCACCCGAAGGCTCTCTAAGTACATGATGTGGTGGTGCGGCGGCAGACACCGCCGGCTCGAATGGCATTGAAATTTCTCCAGCTGCATCCGAATGGCGCACTGGAAGATCAAGTCGCGACGACACAAGTCCGATATCGAGTTCAGCAACCTCTCCAAGGGGCCAGGCCATAGGCCACATCTGAGTTGATATTGCCAACCGTACCCGGTGACCGCGTTTTATACGCCATCCTATATCATTTAGACGGATTGTTACATCCATCCACTCACCAGCGGTTACGCTTGCCAATTGCTCGCGCCCCTCTCGGAGTTTGAGGTTGAGAATGCCGTAAGTGATCAAGGTCGATGCGCCATCAGGTGCCACATCGCAAACTCGTGCAACTAAAAGTCCACAATCGCGATTGCTGGAAACTTTCAAATGCACAAGAGGAGTACCGAGAAGCTCTAACGGATCAGTCAGTGCCGGAGTATCAAAACAAACCGACTTTGCATCATCAACGCGTTGGTCTTGTGGCAGTTCGGCAACCCCTGACCATGGCATATATTCACCACTGGTTAGTCCGGTTGATAAAGGTGAGTTTATTCTGACTGCAGTTCCAGAAGCTGTTGCGTGATCATTCAGGGTGCCTTCGTCAAGCCAAAGGGTACGCCTTTGGATGGATTTTGCAGGCCAGTCAGCTTCTCCGATCCAGCGCCCTGGTCGTTCGACGGAATTTGGTTGCGGTTCGTGACTATCCTGTATGAACGCAGTAAATGCTGGGTCGTCCATGACGCCATTATTTAACCCCTTGAGCCAGTGATCCCACCACTCAAGAGCCAACTGTAAAAAACCAATCTGTGGCCCAGGATTGCCTTGGTTAGGATATGTATGCCCCCAAGGTCCAGAGACAACACGACAGGGAGCCGAAATGTTCTCTAACAAACGGATCATGGTATTGGGCCAACAATCATTCCAGCCACTGATGCCCAGCACTGGGATGTCAATTTTCTCATAGTGCTCGCAGACTGATCCTTGCACCCAAGTCTCGTCACGCAGTTGATGGCGCAACCATTTTTCTGCAAACATGGGTGTTTGCTCAAGGCGTTCCAACCACATGGCTCGCCAGCGATCACCTACCACCTTCGGGTCAGGAGGGCGAATGCAATATCCGAACATTACTCCACCCCAACCAAGGCCTTGGCCCTGGTATCCCCCGACAAGGTAGCCTCCATCATCATAATAACGATCGACAGATGCACAAACAGGGATGATCGCTTTTAAAGCTTCTGGTTGATGGGTCGCGGCTTGAAGACTGGAAATCCCACCCCATGATATCCCCATCATTCCAACTGAGCCTGAGCACCAGTCTTGTTTCGAAATCCAGTCTATTACTTCAACCGCATCCCGCTGTTCACGTGGCAAATATTCGTCCAGCATAATCCCTTCGGAATCGCCGTGCCCGCGCATGTCAGGACGGATGCAGGCGTAACCACGTGCCGCAAACCATGCGTGATTTCGATGGTCTCTGATCGCTGTTGCGTCGCCCTTACGATATGGGATGAATTCCAAAATGGCAGGAACAGGCTCTACTTCAGCATTACAAGGCAGCCAGATTTTAGCAGAAAGACGAACTCCATCCGACATTTCAATCCAAATATGCTCAATGATGTTAAAGTCATGCAAGGCATCTACATTCGCATCAACAAGGGAATTGGCTATTTCTGGCATCGACAACATCCTCAATAAATTAACGTTTGCTGCTGCCTGTCCAGTTGGTCTCAGACAAACAGGTGTTATGAAGGTATTTGTAACGCCAGAGGTAAAACAAGTGAGCTAAGTTTAGCGAAATTAAGCGTATTTATGTTAAAATTGCTGCATATCGCTTAAATTTCTTGATCTTTTATAAAAATTACACAATGCTACAAATTGGGAGGATATCGCCATGGGCAATGAAATTTTTGCGGAAAACCTCAGACTTCTTTGCAGTTATGAAAAATCTGTCTCCGAAGTGTGCAGATCCGTCAACATTAACCGACAACAATTCAGCAAGTATCTCAGTGGTGCTAATCAGCCATCCTCTAATAATTTGCGCCGGATTTGTGACCACTTCCAGGTCCAACAAGCCGAGCTATATTTGCCCTGTGAGGAGTTTTCAGCCCGGATGCAATTTCGCACGTCTGCTGGTGGACGCCCCAGGCCAGGCCAATCAAATCGGCTTCTGCACCGTGCTTTCCCCGGCGACCTAAGGGCATTACGGCGGTACCTCGGATATTATATAACGTATTATCATACATTGAGTTGGAGTGGTTACATTCTACGCACTTTAACGTGCGTCTATGAGCATGACGGCATGGTGTTTACCAAAACTATTGACCGGGTTAAGGATCCGGTAGATGGCACTCTTTTTCTGTCGAAGTATGATGGATACGTATCCATGCTTGGGAACAGAATATTTGTAGTTGAGTTCCAGAGTCTGGCTAAGGATGCCATTGTTGAGACTGTATTGCTTCCGGACAGCCGAAGCCAGTTATCAATACTGCAAGGCGCCACTATAGGAGCATCCAGCAAACGCAGAACACCTTATTTCTCCAAGGCAGTATGGAAATATCTTGGCCCAACAATTGATCACCGAAAAGCGTTGAAGGCTATCGGACTTTTGCCGATTCATTCTCCACTCTTAGACCCCAGAATAATGCAAACGCTTGGTGAACAGCCGATACTTGAATGAGCCTATGGCTTCGGAATACCGTTGGGGTGGCCGGCTTTGCCTGAGCCGCAATAACGTTCAGGTCATTGGTGAACTGGAACCGGGATTGTTTTCAGCCTGCTGTCAAAATGGCCTTGGCACCGCAAAAGGCACATTGGCAGGCGGCCTCGCAGCCGATCTCGCGCTCGGTCGATCATCGCCCGCGCTGTCACGGGCCTTATCCGCTGACGCCCCAAAGCGTTTACCGCCAGAACCGATCTCAAGGCTTGGTGCAAACCTGTACCTACGCTGGCAAGAAGGGCGTGCTTCCGGCGAACTTTAGCCAGAGGTATTTTGCGAGACAGCGCCCTTGCTCGTTTTTCGTGAGATTCACAACGTTGGCCAAGATAGAAAAGCGGTTATCTGAAGGCGAACCAAGTGTTAATCAATCAAGATTGCCAGAAGAGTTAGATTACAAATTAGAATTTAGAATTCAAAACAGATAATTTTTCCACTTTTTAATTTAAATCTCATTTGGTTATTATTTAAACCATCAAAATTTTAGCGTATGAAAGTAAGTGGTGGGCGACCCTGCACTACCAGTGTGTACACTTTAGCCATATTTTGTTGACCTAAGTGCTCCCATAAAAAATAACGGGGAGCACCTACCAGTCTAGTTCCGCTAAAGATTTTAGTCCGTCCGCTGCTAGGCCGCGTCGTTCGACGCCCTTGGTGTAGACCTCTGACGTCCGCGCTTCTTTGTGTGACATGACAGACATCATCTGATGTTGAGTGCTACTTGGATAAAACTACTTAGTAATTTGTCAGAGTTTAAGAAATCATTAATCTTGTTCCGAATTTTTATTTTTCTCAAGATTTTCGTCTGATCAATTTAGTTATTTTAACCCTTTGAACGCAATATTGAGAAATTCAGAAATTTGTGTTTTGCTAGCACCTGTTTCTTGCATCATAATTGCGCTTGAAACCTGGGCATCAATATAAATGGCCGCCGTTTCTGTTGATATATCCTCACTCAATTGACCGTTGTGCTTTGCACGTTCGACCCAATCTTTAAGCCGAGAATGTGTCCCGATCGAAGTTGCGTCAATTACATCATTAGTCTTGGGTCCAAGCTCCTTCCGACACCCACGCATTTTCTGTAATAAGCAACCCAAGGGAAGATCCATTTTTTGACGATCTTGAAGGACGAAATCAGTAAGTGCAGCTAGGGCATCGTCAAACGGCTGATCACCCTCAAAAATCTGATATAGTTGAGATAGAACAACCATCTCATAAGTTTGAACCACGGTACTTCTCAAGCCATCCTCATTGCCAAACTCACGGTAAAGACCTGGTTTAGAAACGCCGGCACGGCGACAAATTTCATTGACAGAGACCGCAGTGGGTCCATCTCTCCAATAGCTTTCCATTGCGACCTTAATTATGTGGTCACGATCGAGAGTTTTTGGTCTCCCCAGGGGAATCCTTGGTAATGCATTCTGCATAAAGTACCGTCCGGTATTTAAGTATTGTTATTTCTATTAAATACCATTAAGTACAAAATTATCCAAGCTGAATCCACTAAATAATTAAATTAAAGGACTGACGATAATGAAAACTACACTCTTAACCGGCATATCAGGCTATATTGGGCTGCATTGCGCCAAACAATTGCTTGAGGCAGGCTATACCGTACGCGGTACTGTACGTAGCCAAGCCAAGGCTCAAGAAGTACGTGAAACGCTTGTCTCTGCTTCTGTAGACATCAGCAGCCTAACACTTGTTGAGCTCGACCTGACCTCTGACCGAGGGTGGAACGATGCAGCAGCTGGCTGTGATTATGTCATGCATGTGGCTTCTCCATTTGTAATTGCTAACCCAAAAAATCCAAAGGATATGATCTCCCCAGCCGTTGATGGCACCTTGCGTGCATTACGAGCAGCTAAAAAGGCGGGAGTAAAACGCGTTGTATTGACTAGTTCGATAGTATCGATGATGGGTAGCATGAAGACTGGCACATTTGGTCCAGGCGATTGGACAGATGTCAATGCCCCCGATGTCAGCACATATTTTAAAAGTAAAACCTTAGCAGAAAAGGCAGCATGGGAATTTATAAAAAATCAAGATAGTGAAAGCCCCTTAGAGCTAACGGTAATCAACCCGGGTGGAGTATTCGGCGCACCTCTAGGTCGCAATATCACTGGACAGTCCATGTCGATGATGGATCAAATGCTACGTGGGAAATTACCAATGGTCCCAAAAACTGCGTTCCCGATGGTAGACGTACGCGACGTTGCTAAACTACACTTGGAAGCTCTCACTTTGCCAGAAGCTTCTAGCAAAAGAGTAATCGCGGCTAGCGCTGAACCTTACGGATTTCAAAGCGCAGCGCAGTTTTTAAAAGACGAGGGTTACAAAGGTCCCAGTACTCGTATTGCGCCTAATTTTTTGTTACGCTTTCTAGCTAAGTTTGATCGCGAGACTAAAGGTATGCTTGGCCTTCTTGGTATGTACCTCAGTTCAGACAACTCTGAAACACGCAGGCTATTCAAATGGGAACCAATTCCTTTCAAACAGTCTGTGTTAGAAACAGCGGCCGCTATAAAGATGATACAGGATAAAGCATAACGTCCACCACCAAAAGAAAGGTCATTGGCAATTAGTTTTGCCAACGACCGGAAAGCTTAAACTTGAGCTTATCGAAGATTATGAACTGAATGACCAAAACCAATTGGTACAAATAGGTTTCGCACTGCAAAGGTTGGGGGTCTTTTTTTGCCCAAACTACGGGGCACTTTTACCATAACCTATTGATATGTTTAGGGCTAGTTTGCAATCTGGGTACACTGAACGCTGTAGCTTCTTAAATTAATGAAGTTATAGAACGAATTATGATTGGATCAAAACATAAATACGTGCTTGCCGGAAAGGGCTACGGCGCTATGATTTATTTGGATTTTAGCCAGTTTGTGTTAGAGTATCTTAATGATTAAAATGCCACAGAAAATGATCTTCGGTTCTTTCGAAGTCCCACGCTGCCAAGCAAAGTCAAAGCGCAGCGGGTTGCAGTGTCAAAAGGCAGCAATGCAGGGTAAGCGCGTATGCAGGTCTCATGGTGGGGCCTCTACAGGGCCGAAAACAATAGCTGGGCGGCAAAGGTGTGCAGCGGCCAAAACAGTACATGGGCGAGAGACCAGAGCAATACGTGCAGCGAGAGATGTAAAACTTCGTGAGCTTCGTGAGATGGAACAGACCCTTAAGAATGCAGGTTTGATCTGATACCAGCTTTCTGATCAGTGGGACTGAACATTTCATTCATTTTCACTAAACTCAAAATTTTCTCGCACATTCGTATTATATATGACGGGGACTCTTTGCTAAGCTTAGGGGGGTGCCCCTGGGTGGGGTTCCGTATGTGCATGTATTTTTACAGGGGGGCACCAAGCGCCTACTCTATTGGGGAACCATTATGGTAACAGTAGAGTTTGACACAAAAAAATCATTATAAATCAATGGTTAGTGGCGGAGAGACAGGGATTCGAACCCTGGGAACCTCGCAGTTCAACGGTTTTCAAGACCGCCGCATTCGACCACTCTGCCACCTCTCCGTGCCATAAAACGGGATCGATCCGTTGATGACTAGATAATTAGACTTTAATCCAGATACAACCCCAAAGAATGCGCAAATCAACGCTGATGTTGTTTTTTTTTAATATTTGTTACTTCCAAGTATTAGATTATTTGTTTATGTTAAAAATAACGATTTTTTGATGCTGAATATTGTTATTTAAGTGCCAAAGAAGTTTTTCATATCATTAAAGAGGGAATCAAATGAAAAGTTTTTATAAAATAATAACAATATTTATAATTACTTTGCTAGCTTCACCAGTTAACGCATTTGATACGATTGCTCGTTCGGCAATGGTTATAGACCAAACCACTGGCACAATACTAATGGCCAAGGACGCAGACCGTAGGGTTCCACCAGCCTCTATGTCAAAACTAATGACTTTATTCATGCTATTTGAAGCATTGAGAGATGAACGAATTGCTATGGATACAGAGTTTTTGGTCTCTGAACGCGCCACGAAAATTGGTGGGTCTACAATGTTCTTACGTGAAGGTGAGAGAGTCTCTGTGCGTGATTTAATACAGGGTATTATAGTACAATCAGGCAATGATGCATGCATAACCGTAGCGGAAAATATTGCTGGAACAGAAACAGCTTTTGCAGACCAAATGACTAAACGAGCTATAGAGTTAGGTATGAATAATTCATCGTTTGGAAATTCAACCGGATGGCCTGATCCATTACAACGCATGAGTGCCCGCGATTTAGTCACCATAGCAAATATTATAATAACAGAATTTCCAAATTATTATCCATTCTTTGCTCAAACATCTTTTACATGGGATGGTGTAAAGCAAAACAATAGAAACCCATTGCTTCCATTGGGGATTGGTGCAGATGGCTTGAAAACTGGCCATACTAATGAGGCTGGATATGGTCTTGTTGGATCCGCTCGCCAAGGTCAAAGAAGAATAATATTTATGATAACGGGACTAGAATCAAAGGCTGCACGAGCCAATGAGGCAGAAAAGCTAACAAATTGGGCATTTCGCCAATTTGTTATAAAAGATTTATTTAAAAAAGATGAAGTAATTTCTAAAGCTGATGTTTGGTTAGGCGAAAACAAGACTATTGATTTAATAGCCGAAGATAATATTTCAGGATTATTTCCGCTAGGTTCCCTTAAAAATGTAGACATTGAAATAAATTATAAAGGTCCAATTGCAGCACCTATAAAAAAAGGTGATCGAATTGCTATTTTAACAGTAAACACACCAAAAATTGGCAAATCTGAACATCATCTTGTTGCTTCAAAAGACGTTGCAAGTGGATCAATATTAAACAAAATCTTAGCAAGTGCAGAACTCCTTGGGAGAAAAGCAATTAGTGGCCAATTGTGGGCAAATTAATGAATTTTACTGACGGCCTATTCATTACATTTGAAGGTATTGATGGTTCTGGAAAATCTACTCAATCACAACTTCTTTATGACGCTCTTAATGATTTAGGGATAAGTGTCATTCAAACTCGTGAGCCAGGGGGCAGCATTGGAGCTGAAATCATTCGATCCCTGCTTGTTTCCGGTGATACTGATAGATGGTCTGCAGAAACAGAAATACTGCTCTTTACGGCAGCAAGGCGCGATCATCTAGAAAAAACAATCCAGCCTGCCCTAACGAAAAATCAAATAGTTATATGTGATAGGTTTGTTGACTCCACAAGAGTATACCAAGGCGTTGCAAGAGCAGACCTAAGGCAAACAGTAGATGAGCTACATTCAATAATAATAAAAAAAGAACCTGACATAACATTTATAATCGATACTGACCCAGAAAAATCTTTAACGCGTGGCTTGGCTAGAAATTCAGGAGAAGACCGGTTTGAAGAGTTTGGCTTAGAATTTCAAAAAAAATTGAGAAATGGCTTCAGCGAATTATCAAAAACTGAAAAATCAAGATGCCATCTTATCAATGGCATGCGAAGCAAAGAAGAAGTATCAAATGATATCTTAAATATAGTTAAAGATTACACTAAATGAACGAAATTGAAATTCCAGAAGCAGACCGACAGATTGGAACTAACCATCCACGCCATACACAAATAATATATGGACATAATTCACCTCAATTAGATTTTTTAGATGCATATAAAACAGAACGTCTGCATCATGCGTGGATGATTACAGGGTCAAGGGGTATTGGCAAAGCTACTCTGGGGTACAAAATTGCAAAATTTATATTATCTCAGAACCAAAGTATAAGTGACATCAATCAAGACTTAAAAGATACGTTGGATATTCAATCAGATCATCCGGTCTCAAAGCGCATAAATGCTTTGGGTGAGCCAAACCTATATTTGGTCAGGCGACTTTGGGACGAAAAACTAAAGAAATTCAAACAAAATATTACTGTTGACGAGATACGTAAGTTGAAAAACTTTTTTAGCATGTCTGCGGCAGATGGCGGCTGGCGAGTGGCAATCATCGACGCAGCAGATGAAATGAATAACGCAGCTGCAAACGCTCTTTTAAAAATACTAGAAGAACCGCCAAAAAAGGTTTTAATTTTATTAATCAGCCATCAACCACTTCGTCTCATGCCAACTATAAGATCAAGGTGCAGGTCATTGAAATGTAACAACCTTTCATCTGAAGACTTAGCAAACGCTTTGGAGCAATTAGATATTGAGCAATCCCAAGATAAAGAGCAGATCAATATTCTTGCAAATGGATCCGTTGGATCATCAGTGGAATTAATTTCGAACAACGGCATTGAAATATATAATTCGATTGTTCAGTTGGCAAAACAAATTCCGCAAATGAACAGGCAATCCATCCAAAAATTGGCAGATTCTTGTGCAGGTAAAAATGCTGCAGAAAGGTATGAAATAACACTTCGATTGTTCATGTTATTTATTTCACGTCTTGCAAAATTTGGTGCTTTGCAAAAAAATGAAAATCACACAGCTTTATCAATTGAAAGTAAAGTTTTTCATGAGCTTGCTCCAGATACAAAATCTGCTCGCAAATGGGCTGACTTTTCACAAATTATTTCTGAGCGCACAAGTCATGCACGTGCAGTTAACCTTGACCCGTCTATGGTGATCCTAGATATGTTATTGCAATTCGAAGAAACATCAAAAAAGCACTAAAGGCTAAAAAATGACAGAACACATCATAGTTGATAGCCATTGCCACTTGGATTTTCCAGATTTTGAAGGGGAAATTCCAGATTTAGTTGCCCGTGCCAATGATGCAGGCGTGAAGCGCATGGTCACGATTTGTACTAAACTTAAAAATGAGCCTTCAGTTCGCAAAATTGCTGAAGAGCATGAGGCTGTATATTATGCTGCGGGCACACACCCAATGTCAGCTGCATCTGAACCTTTGGCCAGTGTCGATCAATTAATTGAAATATCACAACATCCTAAAATGGTTGGCATTGGGGAAACTGGATTAGACTATCACTATACAGCTGAGAGTGCAGAGATCCAAAAAACGTCTCTTAAAATTCATATTGAAGCAGCACGAGAAACTGATCTACCACTCATAATACATTCACGCGCAGCCGATGAAGATATGGCGGCAATTTTAAAAGATGAATTCAAAAAAGGTCAATATAAATGCGTAATGCATTGTTTCTCTTCATCGGTAGAACTTGCTAAATTATCTTTAGAACTGGGCTTTTATCTTTCAATGTCAGGTATAATTACTTTTAAGAAAAGTGAAGAGCTTCGAAGCATTTTTAAATTAGCCCCAATTGATCAAGTTTTGGTTGAAAC
>ENA-ORDR01000124-ORDR01000124.1-marine-metagenome-genome-assembly--contig:-NODE-124-length-39089-cov-6.806470_pt1 | contig 39089 bp, 44 predicted proteins | sample MGYA00240993_ERZ508538 | MGnify/ENA primary metagenome ERZ508538 (study PRJEB26207, sample SAMN05421999) | marine metagenome | isolation source: Monterey Bay, California, USA | place: USA:Monterey Bay... | reverse complement strand
CGCCCGCCAAGAAACGAAACATTATAGATGCAAAAAGCATATAATAATATTTTTTCAGGAGGTTATTTTGGTAAATGCAGATTTTCTAACCAGTACCAATAAATTGTTTGATCAAGCCTTGGAATATACAGATATTTCCCCTGACTTAGCCAAAAGAATTAAGGTGTGCAATTCAACTTATACCATTAATTTTGGCGTCAAAATACGAGATGAAATACATACCTTTACTGGCTGGAGATCGGTTCACTCCGAACATTTAGAGCCAGCAAAAGGCGGGATTAGATATGACTTAGCCTCCTCGCAAGAGGAAGTTGAAGCTTTAGCTGCCTTGATGACTTATAAGTGTGCAATTATTGAAGTTCCTTATGGGGGTTCCAAAGGTGCCCTAAAAATTAATCCAAAAGATTGGACCTTACCTGAGATAGAAAAAATTACACGCCGCTTCGCTCAAGAGTTAATCAAGAGAGATCTAATTAATCCAGCTCAAAATGTTCCTGCGCCTGATGTCGGGACGGGCGCGAAAGAGATGTCTTGGATTGCTGATGAATATCGTAAGATTTTTCCAACAGACATTAATGCTCTTGCATGCGTCACAGGAAAGCCCCCAGAAAAAGGTGGTTTAGTGGGAAGGTCAGAAGCCACAGGCAGAGGCGTTCAATATATTATTAAGGAATTTTTTAGGCATGAAGAGGACTTCGTAGCTGCTGGTTTTAAGGGGGGATTGAAAGGTAAAAAAATAGCTATTCAAGGCCTTGGGAACGTTGGATATCATGCAGCGAAGTTTTTGCATGAAGAAGATGAATGCAAAATTGTTTGCATCATGGAGCACAACGGAGCAATTTTAAACTCTGAGGGTTTGAATGTAGAAGCAGCAAAAACATATCAAATAGAACATGGAACTTTTGAAGGTTTTGATGGTGGTTCTTTTGAAAAAAATAGCTCCGAGATGCTGTGCATGGATTGCGATATTTTAATTCCAGCAGCCAGAGAGAATGTTATTGATAGTTCGAATGCGGAAAGCATAAAAGCTAAACTGATTGTAGAAGCAGCAAATGGACCAATAACTTTTGAAGCAGATAAAATGCTGAACGCTCAAAATATTATTATTATCCCAGATATTATGGCTAATGCCGGAGGAGTTGCAGTTAGTTACTTTGAATGGGTAAGAAATCTGAGGCATATCCGTTTTGGCAGGCTGGAAAAAAGACGTAATGCTTATCAGTTTGATACTCTTATTTCTGCAATCGAAACTATGACAGGCAAAGAAATGCCAGACAAATTTAAAGAACAATTTGTAGAAGGCGCTAATGAAATTGATTTAGTGAGATCAGGCCTAGATGACATGATGCGCGAAGCATACCAAAAAGTAAGAGCAGCAAAAGCAGAGAATAATATTCCAGATCTTAGAACCGCAGCCTATAAAGTGGCATTAGACAGAATAGCTATAAGCTACGATTCTATAGGCCTTTAGCTTCGACTGTCTGATGGAAAAATAACTATCTGGGGATTCTCAGGGTCCCATTCATCAAATTTTTTCATGGCAATATGAAACAAGTCAGAGGATTCAAAATAGTCGAGTAAATTACTGGTTTTTTTAAAATCTTGGGCTAAAAACCATTTAGGGTCTGCAATCTTGCATTGGCGAATAAACGGCAAGATAGAAATATCTAACAAGCTAATGGTAGATCCGAAGATCCAAGGATCAGCATTAATGGATTCATCAAGCTCCAATAGAATTTTTAAACACTCGGCTCTATGATCATCAGATGTCTTCTTGTATCTATTGGCATACTTGTATCTATCTAGATGATATTTAAATTTTGAATCAAACAACTCTACAAAGTAATTCGAAAGCTTAGATTCGCTGCTTGAATACTTAAGAAATTTAGATGAGTCCTCCGCAAAAGCCCAATTTATTACATCCATGCTTTCATCAAGAACTTTATTATCAAAAGCAAGGACAGGAACGGTTCCTTTTGGAGAAATGCTTAACATTTCCTGTGGCTTATTTTTTAGCAACACTTCTCTTAATTCGCATTCAGCAGACGAAAGAATGATTGCCATTCTTGCCCTCATTGCATAGGGACATCTCCTAAAACTATAAAGTATTGGCAGCATGTCACTTTTACTCATGAAGACTTGGTGCCATGATAATTTTCCTTTCTTTGTTTGGCTAAATCTATCTGTTTTTGTCTGTCTGCATAACGTCTTTTTTGTTCAGGAGTTTTTTGATCATAGCAATTAGGGCAGCTGATGCCTTGTTGAAATTGCTGGGAGAGTTTATCGCTCTCTGTGATTGGCATTCTGCAGCCATGACACATATCAAACGAACCGACCTCCAACTTATGATTCAAAGCTACCCTATCATCAAATACAAAACACTCGCCTTCCCAGAGCGATTCAGATTCATCAATTTGATCCATGTAACCCAAAATACCGCCCTTGAGATGATGGACATTGTGAAAGCCCTTAGCCTTCAATAAAGAAGAGGCTTTTTCACATCTAATTCCACCTGTGCAAAACATAGCAATTTTTTGATCTTTATTATTATTGTTAGAGCTCTCGAGTTGCTCTACCCATTCTGGGAATTCTCTAAAATTAGTTGTCTGAGGCTGAATAGAATTTTTAAACGTGCCGATGGAATATTCATAAGTATTTCTGGTATCAAGAACTAATACATCTTCCTGAGAAATCAAATTATTCCAGTCTTTTGGTTGAATGTATTCCCCAACTATTTGTTGAGGATTCGCCAACTTGTTTCCAATGCTCACTATTTCATTCTTAATTTTTACTTTAAGTCTTGGAAAGGGAGCTTTCTCTGAAATTGAAACTTTAAAGTCAGAAGGTGACAATAAATTTTTTTTATCAAGAAATTTTTGAAATTCTTCTATGGCTATTTTACTGCCAGCAACTGTTCCATTAATACCTTCGGTGGCTAGCAAAATCGTTCCTTTAATTTTGTGATCTGATAAAAATTGGTGAAAAAGTTGCTGAAGATCTTCAAGGTTAGAAAGAGCAGTGAACTTATAAAAGGCCGCTATTTGAAATAAATTATTTTTCATTTGTAATTAGTATTCAATCTAAAAACTGTATGATGATTTTCTTATGAAAAAAAAAACTAAAGATAGAATCGCGTTGGTTTTTATCATGATATTCGTATTTTACTATATGTTCAGTCCCTACCTCTGAATACTCCTTTAAGTTTAAGGCGCAAACTTAACTGGAGGCACTATTTTGTTTCTCTAAAGATGAATTTTAATGACAAGATTAAGAGAGAAATGGCGCGCCTGAAGAGATTCGAACTCCTGACCCACGGTTTAGAAAACCGTTGCTCTATCCAACTGAGCTACAGGCGCACAATGGTCGGGGTAGTAAGATTCGAACTTACGACCACTCGCTCCCAAAGCGAGTGCGCTACCAGACTGCGCTATACCCCGAGGTGAGTGATCTTAAAGTTTTAAACTTAAATAATCAATGTCCATTGCATAAATATTTAATGATGGGAAAATGCCGGGATGGAATCAAAAATTTTAGACGGTAAGGGGCTTGCTCAAATTGCAGAGCAAGAAATTAAAAGTAAAGTCTCTAAGCTTAAAGATAAAGGCGTAACCCCTACCCTGGCTACTGTTCTAGTTGGTGTGGACCCTGCTTCAGCGACGTACGTCAAAATGAAACAAAATGCATGCTCAAGACTCGGCATGGAATCTATAGCTATTGAGCTGGGTAAAGACACCACCACAGATGAGCTATTAAAAACAATACAACGGTTAAATGATGATGACAAAGTTCACGGCATTCTCTTGCAACATCCTGTGCCACCTCAGGTTGATGAAAGAGCTTGTTTTGATGCAATCAATGTTTCCAAAGATGTTGACGGAGTTACTTGCCTAGGTTTTGGTCAAATGACCATGGGTGAGCCTGCATATGGATCTTGTACTCCTGCAGGAATTATGAGGATGTTAGAGCACTATCAAATTGAGATTTCAGGCAAACATGCTGTGGTTGTAGGTCGAAGTCCTATATTAGGGAAGCCTATGGCTATGATGCTCCTAAATAAGAATGCAACCGTTACTATCTGTCATTCCAGAACTGAAGATCTGCAAGCTCATATTAAAAATGCAGATATTGTTGTTGGAGCAGTTGGGGTGCCTCAACTTATTAAAAAAGATTGGATCAAACATGGAGCAGTCGTCATTGATGCAGGCTACCATCCAGCAGAAAAATGTGGAGATATGGAATTAGAAGGAATTGAAAAAATAGCCTCTGCTTTCACGCCTGTTCCAGGTGGCGTTGGGCCCATGACTATCAATACTCTAATTTTAAATACTTTGCTAGCTGCACAAAAACTAGCTTAACTTGCCAAGAGTCTAGAATATAAATCTAATCAAAAATTTCCAAAGAATTCTTTTAAACGTTAAGATAAATCATCGCTAAAAAAATAATAGCTGTAATGATTTAGATTTCAGAACACAAGAGTTAGAACATAACTTAGAATAATAATATCCGCGTAAGGAAGGAGAAAAATTACATGTCTTTTGATAAAACAAAAACTGACCCAGTACTAGGACAGAAGGTCCACGAGCATTTAATCTCAGTAGGAGTAGAAACTCCAGTCGTTGATAATGGATTGTCGCGTAAAGAAAAAATTGAAAAAATCGAAGGTCACTTTGATCAGATAGTATCAACATTAGGGCTTGATTTGAAGGACGATAGTCTCACAGATACCCCGAAACGTGTGGCTAAAATGTATGTCAATGAAATCTTCTGGGGGCTTGATTATGATGCGTTTCCCAAAGCAACCGTTGTTGAAAACAAAATGCAATACAATGAAATGGTTGTTGAAAAAGGTGTTTCAGTTCAGTCTTATTGTGAGCATCACTTTGTTAACATTGACGGGCTAGCAACAGTTGCGTATGTTCCAAATAAAAAGGTACTAGGATTATCAAAGATGAATCGTATTGTTGAGTACTTTTCCAGAAGACCTCAGATACAAGAACGTTTAACTGAACAAATATATCATGCGCTATCTTTTATCTTAGAAACAGAAAATGTCGCAGTCATGATTGATGCAAAACATTTTTGTGTAAAGTCTAGGGGTGTTGAAGATACTCAATGCTCAACAGTTACAAGCAGGTTAGGCGGTAGTTTTAAAGCGCACCCTGAAGTCAGAGCGGAGTTTTTAGCTTTACTTAAGATGTAGTTTGTTCGGGCTGGCCGTCGTCTGATTGAACATCTACAGATTCACCCTCAACAACGTCAATCTCTTCATCAGAGTCTGATGCTTCAGACTTATTGCTGAAAGGCCAAGGCTTAGCATTGGTGTTGAAGCTTAGAAAGTTCAACGCATCGTTAAAAAAAACTTGCAGCCAATTATTTGCTGATTGAACCTGAGCATTGGTCCTGGAAGTGAAGAGATAGAAGAAAGATTGCAGCACAGCTAAAATTATTAAAATGTTAACAACCGCGTTAATTGCAAATGAATATATAACCATGAAAAAAAAACGTTGCCACTTTTTTAAATCTAATATTTCGTCTTTGTTTATTTCATTCATAATTTAATTCCTGTAAGTGAATTCTACATCAACTTCGTTTGGATGATCTAGCAAGTCTTGAATTAACTCATCCGATGAGACATCTTCATATAATATTTTATATAGAGAATCTACCATTGGCATACTCACATCCATTTTTTTTGCTTCTAAAAAAACCACTTCGAGAGTTCTTGCCCCCTCCGCCACTTGACCAACTTTAGCCTTAGCTTCCTTTAAGCTCATATCTGCACCTAGTAACTCCCCGAGCTGAAAGTTTCTTGAAAGCTTTGAAGTGCAAGTTGCCATCAGATCACCCATGCCAGCCAAACCAAGAAATGTAATAGGATTGGCTCCCTTTGCAACAGCAAATCGACTCATTTCCGCCATGCTTCTTGTCACAATAAAACCCAAAGCATTCTCTCCAACATTTTTAGCATGTGCAATTCCACAACAAATCGCGTAAATATTTTTTAAAGCTCCAGCCAGCTCAACACCTTGAGTATCTGAGCTAGAAAAAACTTTAAATGTATTGGAGGATAGGATGGTTTTTATTTCAGAGGATAAGGTCTTATTAGAAGATGCTATAACAGTGCCAGCTATTTTTTGATCAGCAATTTCTTTCGCAAGATTAGGTCCGCTAAGCGCCCCCACTTTATCACCAATAACATGACCAAGATGTTTTGAAATAATCTCTGTCATGGTGCTGAAAGGATCGGGTTGTATGCCTTTTGTACAAGAAATAACAAATGCTGAGGAATCTACATGAGGTTCAAGACGAGGTATTATTTTGTTAAAAATAGAGCTGGGTGTTGCTACTAATATATATTCTGCGCCATTGACTACTCCACCCAAATCTTCAGATGCAGAAATATTTTCAGAGAGCTGAAGCTCCGGATGATATGAGGTATTGACTCCCTCAGAATTAATTCTTAATGCTTGGTCTGCATCTCTGACCCATAAACGAACCTCATGACCATTAGAAGCAGCTAAGTTAGCCAAAACAGTACCGAAGCTCCCACCGCCGAGAACTGCAACCTGTTTTATATCAGTCATTTATGAGAGATATTTATCTAGCTGTCGCAAGTATTTTGCAGGATCTTTTGGGTTTCCGCCCTCTGCTATAACTGCATAATCAAATAAGAATTGAGAGAAATTTGAGAATTCTTTCCCGCTCATGCTGCCCAGTTTTTTAATGAGCTTATGTTTGAGGTTGACCTCAAAGACAGGCTTGGAATCTCCAAAACTTTGCCCAGAAGCTTCCAATATTCTTTTTAACTGAGCTCCCGGTTCGTCTTTAGACAAAACTAAACAAGCAGCTGAATCAACCAAGCGTGAGCTTGCAATAACATCTGATACCTTGGCATCTAATGATTTCTTCATTTTATCTATAACTTCTTGCTTCTCTTTGGTGACCTTGGGTTTTTTGTCGCCATCCTCTAATTCTTCTTTTGCAACATTGACCAATGTTTTGCCCTTGAATTGCATTAGTGTAGACATTAACCATTCATCAATTCTATCTGTTAAAAGCAGTACCTCTGTATCATTAGCTTTTAGATGCTCAATATGAGGAGAGTTAGCGGCGGCTTCATAAGAGTCTGCAATGGAATAATAAATTTTTTCATCTCCCTCTTTCATTCTGTCGATGTATTGAGTCAGTGTGGTATCAAGCTCACTGGTGCCTGATCGAGAGCTCGCAAAAAGGAAAAGTTCTGCAATGGATTCTGAATTTTCATAATCCTCAGCTGGACCTTCCTTGATAACCAAACCAAATTCTTTCCAAAATTTCTGATAATCCTCAGGTTTATCCTTTTGCATTTTCTTTAAAGCATCAAGGACTCTTTTGGTTAAGCCTTTTTTGATAGAGTCCACCAAGGGATGATCTTGAAGAATCTCTCTTGAAACATTAAGCGGCAGATCGCTGGAATCGACTACACCTTTAATGAATCTTAAGTACAAGGGAAGAAAATGCGCTGCATCATCCATAATAAAAACACGCTGGATAAAGAGTTTTATTCCTCGAGGAGTATCGCGATTCCAGAGATCATAGGGGGATTTTTCTGGAATGAATAAGAGACTTGTGTATTCTTGCTTGCCTTCAACTTTGTTATGCATCCAAGTCAAAGGATCATTGGCATCGTATGAAATAAACTTATAAAAATCTTTATATTCTTGGTCCTTAACTGATCGCTTGGATTTGAGCCAAATTGCATCAGAATCATTAATTGTCTCTGGCTCACCCTCTTCTGGGTTAAGTATTAACGGAAAATTAATATATTGTGAATATTTTTGCAGTAAAAATTTAACTCGCATCAACTCAGAGAATTCTTTGTTATCCTCATTTAGGTAAATAGTAATGGTGGTCCCACGTTGCTCTTTAGGAATATTGGATATCTGATAAGTATCTTCACCAGAACTTTCCCACATCACCGCATCTTCAGCTTTAGAGGAAGCTGCTCTTGAATGGACTGATACTTTATCTGCAACCATAAATACTGAATAGAAACCAACACCAAACTGACCAATGAGGTTTGAGTCTTTCTTTTTTTCGCCAGCCATATCTGACAAAAATTGAGCAGTACCTGATTTAGCAATAGTTCCAATATTTTGAATGACTTCTTCTTCATTCATGCCAATACCATTGTCTGAGATAGTTACAGTATTATTTTGAGCGTTGAGATTAATGTTTATTTGTAAGTCTGCATCTTCCCCAAGAAGTTTTGCATTCTCAATAGATTTAAAACGAATTTTGTCCAAGGCATCCGATGCATTGGATACCAACTCTCTTAAAAATATCTCTTTATTTGAATAAAGGGAATGAATCATCAGCTGCATCAGCTGCTTGGTTTCGGTTTGAAATGATTTAGTTTTTGCTCTTGGCATAATATTTTTCCTCTTTTTAGAAATATGGAGCTTAATGACTAAACTTCAAGGTGTGCTGAGTTTTTTTTGATTCTGATTTGCACTTTTGGCTACAAAATTGTACTTCTTCCCAAGATCTTTCCCATTTTTTTCGCCAAGCAAAAGATCTTTGACAGTGCTTGCAGGTCTTTTCTTCTAAATTTAACTTTTTGTGCAAAATAAATTTACTATTAAGCTGCGTAAATAAAGAACTGGATAACACTTAAAATCAAAATAACAAGCGTGCAATAAACACTCAGGCCATGAGTAAAGGAAAACAATTTATCCCAACCTCTGTCTTTTGCAGCATTCGTCAATGGGATGGCTAAAAACCCAAGGGCTGCATGAAACGAAACATTAACAGCAAGCCATAAATAGGTAGACACGTCTTGAAAATATAAAACTAACAATATTGGCAATGACAACATTAAAAGTAACAAATAGTATCTAGGGAAAATTAGACGCAAAAATTTAGAGACAGATTCTTCATCTAAGGCACGAAAAACAGCCGGGGTTGTCAAGATTAGGTGTGTAAAAATAACTCCGATGATCAGTGCATTGAAGAGGATAAGGATGATTTGAGTGGTCATTTTATTATTATAATGGCGATCCGGACGAGACTCGAACTCGCAACCTCCGCCGTGACAGGGCGGCGTTCTAACCAGATTGAACTACCGGACCGCGAACGCTTGTAGATGATAGCTTTTTTTTATTTTTCTGCAACTTTTTTATGCTCTGCAATGGAGGCAAATAATATCTAGATGATAATCATTCTCGTTACATTGTTTCTATATTTTGTCAAATATTAAATATTTTAAACAGATAATAAATTTACGAAAAAGTAAATTTTTTGATATGCTATCTTCAATGCCCATGGGGGGCTTTTATTAATAATATAAAAAGGAGTATTACATGAAATTACTTATGCTTATGGCTGGGGTGATGGCTGTTCCTACTTTTGCTGCTTCTGGAGGAGATCTCAACGCAAATGATTACGTTGGAGTTTCTTTCTGGCTTGTTACAGCTGCTTTGCTAGCTGCAACTGCTTTCTTTTTCATTGAAAGAGATAGAGTGCATTCAAAATGGAAAACATCGCTAACAATTTCTGGTTTAGTTACTGGTATTGCATTCTGGCACTATCTCTACATGAGAGGTGTTTGGATTGATACAGGTGAAACACCAACTGTATATAGATACATTGATTGGTTATTAACTGTACCGTTATTGATTATTGAATTCTATTTAATCCTAAAAGCTGTAACTAACGTTGCTGCATCATTGTTCTACAAGTTATTTGTTGGATCAATTGTGATGCTTGTGTTCGGTTACATGGGTGAATCTGGAATAATGAGTGCAATGCCTGCGTTTGTTATTGGGATGGCTGCTTGGCTTTACATGATCCATACATTATGGATGGGTGAAGGCGCCGAGGCTAGAAATGCTTCTGGTAATGCTGCTGTGTCAACTGCATACAACACTATGATGTGGATCATCATTGTTGGTTGGGCAATTTATCCTTTAGGATATGCATCAGGTTACTTAATGACTGGCGGAATTGACGCTTCTTCATTAAACCTCATTTATAACCTAGCAGACTTTGTTAACAAGATCCTATTCGGTGTTGTTATCTGGGCAGCTGCTGTAAGTGATTCAGAAAGCTAATTAGAATTAGTTGAATAAAAAAGCCCGGATTTATCCGGGCTTTTTTTTGGTTGTTTGGTGGGTGATGACAGGCTCGAACTGCCGACCCTCTCGGTGTAAACGAGATGCTCTCCCAACTGAGCTAATCACCCTAACTTGATAGAGGTTCCCCTTTATCAACGAAGGAATTATATAGGGAGTTTTCAAACAGAGCCAACTTTTATTTCTCCAGTTACGGAAAAATTTATTTTAATTACAGTACAAAGATATCTGTAATTATTTAACCAACGATAGAATAAATAACAATAAAGTGAAGCACTGCGGCTATGGCAACTAAGATATGAAAAAATTCATGATAGCCAAAATATTTAGGACTAATATCCGGAAACTTAAAACCATATCCAATGGCTCCAACGGTATAAATAGTTCCTCCTGCAGCAGTTAAAGTAAAGTTGGTCATGCTCATCACTGAAGACATTACCGATAAATAAGGTACAGCCATGTATCCTGCAACCAAGTAAATACCAGCTCTAATCAAGCGTGGTGTTTGAGTGAATAGAATTGTTTGTAGTATTCCAATTCCTGCAATAATCCATACTATAAAGAGAAGCTGAATCCCTGTGTCACCAGGAAGAACAAGGAGGCATATCGGAGTAAAGCTGCCCGCAATCATTACAAAAATTGCTGAATGATCCAGTTTTCGCATAATTATTAGCACTCTAGCCTGCCAATCAACCCTGTGATACAAAGCGCTAAACCCAAACATCATGCAAACACCCAGCGAATAAACAATGGTTGCTGCCAATTCAACTGAATTGGTGCTGTTAGTAATCAAGGGAATACATGCTCCAACTGAAATAAAGAACATCCATTCGTGAAAGTAGCCCCTTAACAAGGGCTTGATAAATTCTTTATTATCCATAGAGCAGTTCAATAGATTCCATAACCTCTTCCTGATTTCATAAAATTTTTCTTAAGGCATCTCAATTTTTTGATTAGCAATATGCTCAAGCAGTGGGCTTTGTGCAGATTTAATAAATGCTGCATCAATTGCTGCGTTTCGTTCTTGCATAACAGAGTGATAGTTGGGGTGAGTAAAAATATAAAACTCGCCGTCTTCAAGCGCCTCGACAACACGCTTACCAACAATAGATACTTCTATTCCATTTTCTACCATTTGCTTGGTTGAGTTTGCAAAACTGCCTTCATCTGGTTTATGGGCTAAGTCAGATTGGTATTTAGCTGGACGGTTTCTTTCAGATTCATGAATCCTAGTTTGAACAAAAGCAGGGCACAAGACGGACACATGTATGCCCTTCTCTTCCAATTCTCCGGCCCAGCTTTCTGATAAAGCCACCACAGCAGCTTTGGTAGCAGTGTAAGCTCCCAAATAAGGAACGCCACCCATGCCCGCCATTGAGGCGACATTCACAATCCATCCGCCTTCTCCGTGCTGCTTGATCAGTGGAGTCATGACTTTGGCTCCAAATACAACGCCCATCAAGTTTACATCCAAAGCCCATTGCCAGCCTTTTTGATCCTGACTTTCAATCGGTCCTATGTCACCGCCAACACCAGCATTATTTACAACCATATGAATTTTTTTAAATCGAGCTATTGCCTGATTAGCAACTTCTTGCCACTGATCTTCTTGAGCTACATCTAGTTCAACTGTCAATACAGAAATTCCTGCATCTTCTAATTTTAAACGGGCCTTTTGCAGGTTTGTTTCATCAATATCTGCAATTACAATATTCATCTTTTGATCGCCAAGAGCTTGAGCAATAGAGAGTCCAATACCCTCAGCTCCACCACTAATAACAGCTGTTTTTCCAGCAAATTGAGACATATTTTTTCCCCTCCTTTAAGGGTGAGAGTTACCTTACTTAATTAGAAAGTATTTCATTAAGCTGCTTTTCCATTTTCTGATAATCCCAAAATGCACGCAAGGACTCAATTTTATTATTTGAATTGATGCGATAAATTACAATCATTTTAGTTTCTATTTTGATGTCACCAACAAGGTTAACGATTTGGGCATAATTTGCACATTCGTTAGCGCAAGGAATAGACTCAACAATTGTGAATTCAATATTTCCATTGGCAATAACAGTGTCGTAAAATTTTTCGATTGCAGCAATGCCTTGATGACCATTGCCCTCTGGGTCTAATGGACTTTTGCCTATTGGGTCTTGAACCAAGGCATCTTTATCAAACAGCGCAAGCCAATTCTCTTTGTCTTTAGCAACAGCGTAATCTCTGGAGAGAAAGCTCAGCTCTTGTGCTTTTGTTTTAGGTTTCATTGTGCCCTTCAGTAACTGGTGGATTAATTTCTAGCCTAGCAAAGTATATTCCGACTAAGGCCAAAATTACAAAGCCAAGTTGTATAAAATTAAGGTACTCAGCAAAAATTAAAGCTCCAAATATTGTTGCAACAATTGGCTGCATCAGCAGTCCTATTGAGCCAAAAGATGCAGTAAGTTTTGGCATACTGTAAGTGATAAAAAATTGGCCTCCTACTTGGCATAATAATGCCATGGCAAATAAATTGTATATTTCTGCTTTACTCGTTGGTAAGAAATCTCTTGATTCAATGAGTGCTGGAATCAATCCGAATAGGCAAGTAAATAGTGTTGTGTAGAAAATAATATTAATGGAGCTCTCTTTGCCTAATTTGGAGATAATCAGCAAGTAAGTGGCGTACATAAAAGCTGCCATCAGGGCCAAGGCATCCCCGAACAGGGCTCCTTCTGCCATGGTATTAGAAAAATACACTAAGCCAAAGACTCCAATATAAGTTGAAACAAAAGATAGTAAGAAGCGGTTACTAACAGATTCTTTGAATAAAAATACTCCTAGAATCACAACGTAAATTGGGGCCGTATTAACAATAATTGTTGACTTTGCTATTGAGGTAAATTGAATGCTCCAATGCCAAGCACTCATGTCTGTTGCAAAAGCCAAGCCAGCTATTGCTGCAAAAAGAAAATTCTTGCTGTTATGCAATTTGAAGGCTTGAGACCTATTGAAATAAATATTGATTAAAGCTAAAAATGGTAAGGCAAGAAACATTCTATAAAATAAAATCCATGATGGAGACAGCTCGCTCCACCTGACAAATAACGGAGCCAAGCCAATCAACCCTGCTCCCAGAAGTAGGATAAAAAAGTTTTTAGCTGGGTTTAATTGTGATGACATCAAGATATACTTCAGTTATGTGTGCGGATATTGTAAATCAAGAAGAAGAAGTTATCTCAGTTGGTCAGCTGAATCAGCAAGCTAAAAGACTATTAGAAAATCAATTTCGTGGAATATCAGTGCTTGGAGAGATTTCTAATTTAGCCAGGCCTTCTTCCGGGCATATCTATTTCACTCTCAAAGATGAGGATGGCGCAATAAGGTGCGCTATGTTCAGAAATCAAAACTCTCGGCTAAATTTTGAACCTCAGAATGGAGATCAATGCATTTTGAAGGGGCAGGTCAGCCTGTATGCACCAAGAGGTGATTACCAACTGATAGTAAGCTCAATGCAGCCAGCTGGATCAGGTAACTTAATGCAGCAATTTGATGCCCTAAAAAAGAAATTAGATGCTGAGGGGTTATTTGCTCAAAGCATCAAACAAGACTTGCCAGCTCAGCCCAGGCATATTGGGGTTATTACCTCTGAATCTACAGCAGCTTTTCAAGATATATTAACAACGATACAAAGAAGAGCTCCCATCAGTAAGGTCACGTTAATCCCTGCTACTGTTCAAGGCGATACTGCCCCGAGAACTCTGATTAATGCTTTGCAAAATGTATTAGAATTTAATAATACAAATCCACTGAATGCTTTTGATGTAATTTTAATGTGTCGAGGTGGCGGCTCGATTGAAGATCTATGGGCTTTTAATAATGAGAGCTTGGCTAGGGAAATATATGATTTTCCAATCCCTATTGTTTCTGGTGTTGGGCATGAAATAGACTTTACGATTGCAGATTTTGTCTCCGATCTCAGAGCTCCAACCCCTACTGCAGCTGCTGAGCTTGTGACCGAGTTCTACTTTCAACTTGAAGATACTATTAGTAACGTCAAAAAAAGTCTATTGGGCTCCTTTCAAGCACTTATTCAAGAGAAGTCACAGAAAATTCTTTTAACCTCTCAAAACCTAAAAAGTCCCATGACTCTTTTGAAGGAGCAATCTCAGTCGTTGGATAATTTAGAAATTCGTCTCTCTCAAATTATAAGATCACTCATGGCTGCAGCCAAACAAGATCTCAAAATATCTTCAAATTCACTTAATCAATCTAATGCTTTAAGAATGGTGATGAAATATCAAACTCTAGTTAATGAGCACATGCAAAAAATGCGACATCAAATTAAAAATACATTGGTGCAAAAGAAATTTGTTTTAAAAAACTTATCAACAAACTTAAATGCTGTAAGTCCTTTAGCTGTATTAGATCGCGGTTATGCGATTGTGATGGATGATTCTGGAAAAGCCTTAACATCCTCAAGCAATATTAAGGTAGGCGAAACAATTCATACTCGTTTAGCCAATGGAAATCTAACCTCCAATGTTACAAAGAAAAAATAATACATGTTCAATCGTCTTTTTGGTTCTGATTACTTTAGCCAGTTTTTCAAAAGCTTCTAATATTGAAGGTAAGAGTGGAGAAATTATTGCTATTCCATCTTTCAACCAAATCAAGAGTAATAGGTTTTTAATTAAAAAAGAATCTCAGGTTTATCAATTAGTAAGCTTGCCATTTGTTAAAAACGATCTTCTAATTACTAGGCATGATCAAGATGTTCTAGTGAAATATGTAAATTTTGGGGAGTCAAGAATTACCATAACAGATACCTCAAAAGTAAATCTGAGCTCAAAAGATCAAGAGCGAGCAAATTCAGAAGCAATTCAGATAAAAAAATCATTAAGCAAGTCAACAAAAAATATCACTCCCTCATTTCAATTCATTTCTCCGGTTCAAGGAAGAATTACATCACCGTTTGGAAAACAAAGATTTATAAATGGGCTGGCAAGGTCTGCTCATCTTGCATTAGATTTAGCTGGTAACGAAGGCACTCCCATTGTTGCGCCATTAAAAGGTATGGTTGTTTTAGTTGGGGACTTTTTTTATACAGGAAATACTGTGATCTTGGACCATGGTCACAATCTCTTTTCCTCATACGCACATATGAGCGAAACCAAGGTAAAGGTTGGCGATCTGATTGAACAATCAGCGGTTCTTGGTTTGGTTGGATCAACAGGAAGAGTTACTGGACCTCATCTTCATTGGACGGTTTATTTTGATGGCAATAAAATAAATCCTGAGTCTCTTTTAAAGGACAGCTACCTATCCTCCCTTCTGCAAGTTGCTATAAATTAGGCTTAAGCTTTCTTGGTCTTGAGGCTTTAGGCTGGTAAAAGCTATCTCACCCTCAGGTGAGATGAAATAAGTAGCGGGTAAAGTTTTTGGTGTAGCTATGCCCCAAAGACCTCTTGGGTGCGTGATTAAGGAGGGATACTTGATACCGAATTTTTTAATTTGCGGCCTTAAGTCTTCTGCTTCGAGTCGATCAAAATTGTAGGCTAATACAACCACCTCTGGATGCAGCTCAGAAAATAAGTTGATTTCAGGAATCTCTTTGATGCATGGTGGGCACCAATCTGCCCAATAGTTAACCAATACCCAGCTCCCTTCGAGATTAGATGAGAACATAGGTCGAGCATCAAAAATTTCAATATCACCGCGCTCGCAGGAAATCAAAAAAAGACACAGAAGAGGTAATGCTAATTTTATTTTCATGACTTATAGTATTCCAAATGGAAACTATTATGCATGAAAAATATCTTCTAATCCTCTTTTACTCCGGTACTGGGGCTGTTAAAAATCTAGCGCATGCGATTGCTGATGGCGCGGAAAAAGAAAGTTTGGCAGTTAAAATAAGGACGGTTCCAAAAGTCTCCTCAAATGCAGAAGCTACCGAACCAAGTGTCCCTGAATCCGGTGAAGTTTACTGCACCAAAAAAGATTTAATTAATTGCTCTGGGCTAGCCCTGGGTTCGCCAACTCGCTTTGGCTCAATGGCAGCTCCAATGAAATATTTTCTTGATTCTACCGGTGAGCTTTGGGCCAACAATGAACTTGAAAATAAGCCTGGATGCGTTTTTACTTCCACGGGATCTATGCATGGTGGGCAGGAAATGACTCTTTTTAATATGCTAACCTTTCTACTTCATCACGGAATGATTTGTGTTGGCTCACCCTATTCTGTAAAAGCAATGAATGAGACTAAGTCTGGTGGAACGCCCTATGGCCCATCTCATGTAAGTAGCTTTAATAACTCAATTGAATTGACCCCACATGAATATGAAATAGCTCATGCAACCGGACAAAGAATTGCTAAAATCATTAACTCGCTAGACTAAATATGAATCTAAAAAAATTATTTCTTGTTTTTACTGGTGGACTGATCCTAACTCATGCTCTTAATAGTCTTATGATTGGCACTCCATTTATTGGCATAGTTATCTGGTCATTTCCATTGGCAATATTTTTTCTGCAAGCATGGTTTAAACCAACGGCCAGGGTGTATCAAATATTTAGCTTTATTATCTTGATTTACTTTATGACAACCTGCCTCGATGTATTTGGTCTGCCCAATGCAAGATTTTTAAGCTGGGTCGAGCTCACAGAAATAGTGATTGTTTTTTTTGTTGCTGTTTACGCTGCCAGAGAACAATTGCGCAATGTAAAGTAAACTTGACAGACAAGTAAACTTTACAGTAAGATTCACGCCATGGCTAAAATTACTCATAAAGGAATGTGGATCGAAGTATCCTCTCTCAATCCAGCCGACAAAAAAAATTACATTAAAGCATTTAGTTGTTTTATAGCGGGTGGCGTCTTACTTGGTATTCATCTGGCTGAAATAGGTTTTCTTGGTGACGATGCATTAAATCAAATTCCCGAACCATGGCTGCTTATTATTAGAACGCTAATGATTGCATTGTTTTTTATTGGTGCTTTTTTTCACTATAAATTTTCTATCACCCAAGATGATTTATTTAATAGTTACCAAAGCGCCTGCTTTGTTGGAGGCGCACTGGGATTTCTTGTCTTTGGATTAAGTCTAACTGCCCTTTCTCCCTATTTTAACTATCATCCAAATTTCTATGAATTTTTTATTGCTTTTGCCATAGGCACTTCAATTGGTGGTTATTCTTTTTATCGTAAATACATCGCCGAAAGTTGAAAAATAATCTCAAAGCACTAAGACAAGAAAAAAGCATCAGCCAAGATGAGCTTGCTTCTATTCTAGGTGTGAGTCGACAAACAATTAATTCAATTGAAACAGGAAAATTTGATCCATCTTTAAAACTGGTAATAAAAATCACTAGATTTTTTAAGACCCAGCTAGAGTCAATTTTTATATTTGAGGAGGACTCATGATAGCTCTTGCAGGAATAGTAATTTTTGGTGTGCTGGTAGCGGTATATGGGGGTTCCATAGTCACCGGGATCTTTGCAATGATATTTGGCTGGATGATTGCTTTGTTTGCTCTGGCGATTACGCTTTTTACGTTAATCTTTTCTTTTCTCATGATGGCACTAACGTTTATCTTAATCATTTTTGCCATTTTGCTGTCGGGTATTTTTGGTTTGTTTTTTATTTAATTTAATTTAATTTTTGGAGAATCTGTATGAATGCACTTAAATCAATTTTTTCTTGGCTTGGAAGATTTCTAGAAAAAGCTAGAACTGTCATGCTTAACCTGGGAACAGCCTTTGTGTTAATCATCATTACCTTCGCTATTATTGGAGGGTTATCTTCTTCTGGACCAGATGTTACCGAAAAAGATGGCCGAGTTCTGTTTATTGATCCAATAGGAACCGTAGTCGATCAAGAGGTATTTAACTCAGATTTTATGTTTAACTTCGGAACAAACTCTTCTACTGATCAGATTCAAACAAGAGATCTAATAGCATTGATCAGAGCCGCGGCTGAAGACGAGGAAATCCCAGCTGTATTTATTGATTTCTCATCAACAGGCTTTGCAGGACCAACCACAGCGATTAATATTGCTAAAGAACTTAAGGCTCTTCGTGAGTCTGGTAAAAGAGTCATTGCGTTTAATGATCGTCTGTCTACTACCTCCTATTTAATGGCATCCCAAGCTTCTGAAGTATGGGTTCATCCGGTTGGAAGTATTAGCGTTAGAGGTCTTGGTGGAATGCGTCCTTATCAAAAAGAGCTATATGAAAATCTAAAAATTAATTTTCATAATTACTCTCAAGGTGATTTTAAATCTGCAGTTGAAGGCAACACAAGGACAGACATGTCAGAAAACGACAAGTTGCAAAGGGAAGCCCTACTCAACCCTATTTGGGATGAAATGAAATTACTCATGGCTGAAGGGCGAGACATTGAATTAGGTGATATTCAATCTTTTGCAGATGACTATGTCGGATTTTTTGGCGAGGCTGCAATCGGAAATATTGCTTATGCAAAAGCAAACAATATTATTGATGGCACCAAATCATTTCCAGAATTTCGTCAGTATATGATCGAAGAATTTGGTCTTGATGAGGAAGCTGAAACCGAAACGTACAAAACTATTTCTTACAACGAATATGCAGATCAAATGGAAGATGACTTCTCCGATAGCGAAAATGAAATAGCCATCATTACTGCTGAGGGAGCGATCATGGAAGGGGAGATTACTCAGGGCGTAGCCGGTTCAAGCGGAGTCGTAAAGCAAATTAGATCTGCTCATGAAAACGAAAATACAAAAGCTATTGTCTTTAGAGTCAACAGCCCTGGTGGATCTATTATTGCCAGTGAAATGATGCGTGATGAGTTATTTGCAGCAAAGAAAAAAGGCATTAATGTTGTGGTATCAATGGGTGATTATGCCGCATCTGGCGGTGTTTATATTTCAACACCAGCCGATTACATATTTGCAGAACCGACAACCATTACAGGCTCTATAGGTGTGGCGATTGCATTGCCTACATTAGAAAATGCCATGGACTACATTGGTGTGAATTTTGATGGAGTGGTTACTTCTAAGCATGGTGGCTGGGATCCAACTCAAGCCATTGATGAAGACTTAGATAAAATATTTGCAGGCTGGGGAGCAGATGCATACGATCGGTTTGTTAACTTTGTTGCTGATTCAAGATCTCAATCCTATGAGGACATTAAAGCAATTGCAGGTGGCAGAGTTTGGATTGCAACAAGTGCAAAAGAGATAGGTTTAGTGGATGAGATTGGGGGTATTGATGATGCCATTGCGTATGCTGTAAACCTAACAGAATTAGAGGATTATCAGGTGGAGTATTATGGTCAAGAACTTTCCCCTGAAGAGCTAATTCTCAGAGAGCTGCTTGAAAATTTTGATGTATCTCTTGGAGAACCAAAAGTTATATCGGCTCTTAATGGCTTAGCAGATCTCTATGAAACACTGACAGACATTCAAGAACCCAAAGCATTGTTAACATGCAAGGACTGCTTGGTAAATCTTGATTGATTAGATAAAAAATAAAGTGAATAAAAGGTTATTAATTTCTCAGTCGATCATGTGGGCAACAGCAATCCTTGTTGTTTCAATTGTCGATGATAAAGAGTTTGGTATTTTATTGCTTGTCATATTAGCAACAGTTTCTTTAATGAATTTACGAAAGGAAAAATGAAATTGCGTTACAAAATCCTAAATGGAGCAATTGCATTAACCCTCGTTACTGTTTCTACCCTAGCAGTCACACTTGCCTATACAAAAAATTGTGAGTTGCCAGTCATAAGAGAGATTAATAATCCCATGAAGGCCATAATTTACCGCTGTTATGGGGGACCTGAGGTACTTGAGCAGGCCGTTATTGAAATCCCTGAGCCACTTGAACATCAAATTTTAGTGCGAGTTAAGGCCGCCGCGGTAAACCCAGTGGATTGGCATTACATGCGCGGCTCACCCTATATTATGCGTCTGATGACTGGAATCGGTGCGCCGAATGATCAGAGCATTGGCACTGATTTTGCTGGCATAGTTGAAAAAGTTGGTAGCGATGTAACTAAATTTAAAATTGGTGATGCTGTGTTTGGCGGTGGTGGCGGTCCATTTGCTGAGTATGTTTTGGCCAATGCCAGCAAATCAGTGGCCCACAAACCTACAGATGTTTCGTTTGAGCAGTCAGCAGCCATGCCGATTGCAGCCTTAACAGCATTGCAAGCTTTGCGTGACAAGGGCCAACTAGAGCCTGGGCAAAAAGTCTTAATCAATGGAGCATCTGGGGGCGTTGGTACATATGCAGTACAAATTGCTAAGTCATTTGGCGCTGAAGTACATGGTGTATCCAGCGGGCGAAATATCGAGATGGTTACTTTATTGGGTGCTGACCATATGTTCAATTATAAAACTGAGAGCTATATCGAATCAGAAGAGCGATATGATTTGATTGTTGACATGATTAGCAATCACTCAATATCTGATAACCTTAAGGTTTTAAAGAAGCAGGGAAGAATGGTTATCGTCGGTGGAGGCAAAGGTAACTGGATTGGCCCGCTTATGCCCTCCATTAAAGCAGTCATAATGAATAATTTTGTTGACCAGGAGCTCCAACAATTTGTTGCCCAATTTAACAGTAAAGATCTCGAATCCTTAGCTGAGTTGATGCGTCAGGGTCAGCTAAGTTCTGTGATAGATCGTCGGTATTCGCTTGATGAAATTCAAGATGCAATAAGCTATTCTGAATCAGGTCGTGCAAGAGGCAAGATTATTATAGCTATTTCAAAATAATAACCAGCCCACCATTCACTCTAAAAATATATATTTCTTTGCTTGACTTAGACTAAGCTCTAAGTTGTATAGTCTTTATCTTCAGAAAAAATAGGGAAATTGATTATGATAAAAAAACTTTTAGGAATAGCTCCAACACTCAATTCAGACGGCTCATTTGACCCATCACCATTAGCCTTAAAATTGGCAACTTCTTCAAAGACTGATTACAAAGAGACAGCTTTTCAAAGCACTTATCAAGGGTCTCAATCAAGAATCATGATGATCTGTACTGAAGAGAAGAATTTAACAATGGCAAACGGCAAAGAGTTTTCAACAGGCAATCATCCAGTTGAGATGCTGGTTCCAATGTTGCATCTTCGAAATGCGGGATTTCATATAGATGTTTTCACTCCAACTGGTAAATCAGCAAAAATTGAAGGATGGGCCATGCCCGCTGAAGATAAAAATGTTATGTCTTTGTATGCTCAATATGAGGAACAATTTAATCATCCAAAGAGCTTATCTGAGTTTGTAAATCAGCATATGAATGATAGTTCAGATTTCACTGCAATCTTTATCCCGGGAGGGCATGGTGCAATGAATGGGCTGCCAGAGAATCAGGACTTAAAAAAAATAATTCATTGGTCCTTCCAAAAAGATTTACACATGCTTGCAATCTGTCATGGACCAGCAGCCCTATTGTCAGCAAATTTAAATCAAGATGGGGAATTCCTATACTCAGGCTATTCAATGGCAGTATTTCCAGACTCCATGGACAAACAAACACCTATGATCGGATATATGCCTGGTCAATTAACCTATCAATTTGGCACCAAGTTGTCTGAACTTGGGGTCAATATTGTTAATAAGAAAGCAGATAAGACGTGTCGCCAAGATAGAAAGTTAATTACAGGAGCTAGTCCGCAAGCTGCAAATGATTTTGGGATATTATCTGCAACCGCCCTTCTTCAATCTAAAAATGTACTCTAAAGCATGAGCTTGGCTTCAACCTAAAAAAATAGATGGCTGCAAACAATAATCTAATAATGAATTTTTTACAGATGCTCTCTAAGATCAAAGAAAGAGAGGTCAAGGCTGTAATTTTTTCATTCTTATTTGTGGTTGTGCTGATGTCGGCCTACTACATTTTGCGCCCAGTTCGCGATGCTATGGCCAGTGACTGGACTGATGCAGAAGTAAGCTGGTTATGGACGCTTAACTTTTTTATTAGCACTGGGATTGTGGCGCTGTATGGCATTGCGGTTTCGAAGTTTCGTTTTCGACTGCTTGTACCAACTATGTACAGTATCTTTGCTGGGTCATTCGTTATGTTTTATCTCTTAGGATCCATATCTGATGATCGAACCTTCATCGATAAAGCATTTTATGTTTGGGTAAGCGTATTTAGTCTTTTTAATATTTCTGTATTTTGGAGCTTTATGTCAGAGCTGTACAGCAAGGAACAGTCAGGCAGACTTTTCGGCATTATTGCTGTTGGCGCTAGTGTCGGCGGTCTAATTGGTCCCTCTTTAACAGCATTTTTCTCAGTGTCTCTTGGTACCGACAACTTAATGTTAATCGCCAGCACGATGCTGTTGATTCCAATTCCAATTATCTTCTATCTACAATCATTAAAAGCTACAGACTTAAACAATGGAAAATTAGACTTAACCCCTACCAATCAGGCGATTGGTGGAAATCCAATTGCAGGTTTTAAAATGCTTTTCTCAAACCCATATCTGCTGTCAATTGCTTTGTTTATTTTTCTGTATACAGGCATCAGTTCCTTTGTTTATTTTGAACTAAAAAACCTAATGAGTGATCTGAGCCGTCCTGAGCGCTCTGCGATTTGGGCGCAAATGGATCTGGCAGTCAATGTTTTATCAATTTCTATTGGGCTATTTGCTACAGGTCGGATTGTTGGTAGATTTGGTATGCCGGTAACCATTGCACTGGTTCCAGTAATGGTCTGTATTGGTTTGCTAGTTCTAGCTATCTCGCCTCTCTTGGGCGTCGTAATGATTCTGCAGATTATCCGCCGTGCTGGTAATTATGGGGTGACTAGACCTGCTCGAGAAATGCTATTTACGCTTGTTGATCGAGAAACCCGCTTCAAATCAAAGCCTGTGATTGACATTGTTGCTTATCGAGGTAGCGATATGCTTATGGCTTGGTTGTTCACCGGACTTACGCAAGGTTTGGGTTTGGGCTTAGCGGCAGTAGCTGGTGTTGGTGCAGGAATAGCGGCGTTGTGGTCACTGGTAGGCATCTATCTTGGGCGCTGGTTCGAGCGCGATAACTCTGAGCCCGGTTTTACAAAGCCCGAAAATTCCATAACATTCGAAAACAATGCACAATAATTTGATTGCAGAAAAGATTTATTTCAAGCATCGTAATGCTAGTTCACTTAGCTTCTTTACGTTTATTCACTCTAACCATAAGTAAAGGATTAACATCATGAAAAATTTCTCTAATATTAAAGTTTTGGCACTTATTCTAGCCTATAGCTCGTTTGCCATGGCAGATCATCATGCTAGCTCCAAGCATGACTCACAAGTAAAATATATCAGCTATAGCCAGATTGGTAATCCCGCCGATGTACTTGAAGTAAAGACAGAAGCTTCTAGTGCTTTAAATAGTGGTGAAGTTCGAGTCAAAGTATTAGCGGCACCAATCAATCCCTCTGATTTATTGCAAATTTCTGGTAATTACGGCGTTGCTGCTGTGTTGCCTGCTAGACCAGGTAGTGAGGGAGTTGGCCGGGTTACTGAAGTATCTCCGCAGGTAAAGAACTTAAAAGTGGGACAGTTGGTCCTTCTTGCAATTGGCAGCACCTGGGCAGAAGAGATAGTAGCTCCTGCTGAAGGCTTTTTGCCGTTGCCCAACCTAGGGACTCTTAGCGCTGAGGTAATTGAACAGCTTGCAATGTCAGCGGTTAATCCATTAACAGCATTACTAATGCTTACCTCCTATGGCGATATTGAAGAGGGTCAATGGATTGTGCAAAGTGCTGCTAATTCAGCGGTTGGTGGTTATGTAATCCAGTTGGCAAAACAGCGCGGTATCAAAACTGTTAACATCGTTCGCCGAGAGGGTTTGGCTGATGATCTGATGGCTAAGGGCGCAGACGTTGTGTTGATTGATGGACCAAATCTTACGGCGCAAATTGCCAAGGCGACAAACAATGCATCAATTATGCTGGCACTAGACCCTGTCGGTGGCGATACTTATGGTCGTTTAGCTAATAGCTTAGGTTATGGAGGCACGCTAGTTACTTATGGAGTTCTATCAGGTAAACCTGCGACTTTAGATACTGGAAAGGTTATTTTTAATGATACTCGCCTTCGTGGCTTTTGGCTTTATAAGTGGTATCAGACAGCAACCACGGAGGAGATGCAGGCCGCCTTTGGGCAGGTGATACCTCTTATTGCTAACGGCACGTTAAAAGCTAACATTGATTCACGCTATACAGTTGATCAAATTAAACAAGCTGTGACCCGTGCTTGGGAAGGTGGTAGAAATGGAAAGGTCCTTATCGTGCCAAACCCTCTTTAATTGTGAAGACCATCATTGCAAAGAATATTAAACAAGGAAACTGATATGGATGCACTAGCAGCAATGAGTTTTATTTTTGGAATGGTCGGAGTGGTCGCGTTCGTTCGTTTGCAAAAACTAACAAAGACTCTTAAAGAAAAAGGCCTTCTCGAAGAGGATTACAAAGAAGAGTAAGTTACAGGTTTAGAGTTTCTTTGATTAAAGGAATGGTGATCTTTCTTTTAAGAGAAGCTGCCTGCTTATCTAGAACCATGAGATTGTCTACCAGCAGTGAAAATTCACGAGTTTGATGCTTTAAAAGAAACTCAAGCTCAGCTTTTTCTAAGTTAATGTCTAATTGTTGAGACACAAAGTCTAATGCTTGATTAAGAAATTCGTCCTGCACTGCTTGTAACTTCATGAACTCCATTCGCTTTATTCTCGACAGTAAATCAGGTAGCTGTGTAATATCTTCTAGAGATTGATTGCCTCCAAATGAAAGTATGAGACTGCAGTTAGATTGCTGACATTCATTGATTAAATTAAACAGAGCTGTCTCCCACTCTTCCCTCGAAAGAATAAGTTGCAAGTCATCAATGCAGACTGCATCCAGGGATGCTAAATTTTGAAATATTTCAACTCCCATGTTGATGGCTTTGTTCATGGGTATAAAAGCAAACTGTTTTCCTGATGAGCTAAGCTCATTGCAAATAGCTTGCATTAAAAATGATTTTCCAGAGCCTTCAGCCCCATTAATTATTAGCTCATCAGCATTCTTGCTTCCAACAAGGCCTGTAAGTCTGCTTATTAACTCAGCATTATCTGGCGAACAAAAAAAGCTCTCAAAAGATGCCTTTTGATTAACTTGAAAAGGGAAAATAAGTTGCGTTGGATTATTCACGATGCAGTTTAGCAGTTAATTTAAACCAATTAGAGCCATAAGAAATAAGGCTAATCGCTGTAATTGTTGCAACAGTAAGATCAACAATATAATTAGTGATATTTAGAGAGAAAATAATATCAACAAATACAAAAACTAAATATGCGATATGCGAGAAAGTCGTGACCTTACCAAATACATTAGGTGCAGGAGTTGCCGTTTCATACACAGTCATATGAAATGCGGCGCCAATGATGATCATTAAGTCTCGCAGAACAAATATTGCAAAAACAAAGAGTGGAATATACCCATTCAGCCAGAGGATTAAAATGGTGCCTATCAGCAAGACTTTATCAGCAATAGGGTCGAGGATTTTACCTAGATCAGTCTGCCAGTCCATGACTCGAGCAAGATAGCCATCCAGGCCATCAGTTGCAGCTGCAATAGCAAAAATATACAAAGCAAAAAGAAAATTTTCTTCAGAGATAAACGTTAGCAATGGGTACATCAAAAATATTCTGATGATTGACAATAAGTTAGGAATAAAAATAAAGTACTTGCCCATGCTAGTTTAAGTACTCCAGGTAAATTGTTGCTGAATCCTGGGCGAGCTCTTTGACATATAACTTAGTGCTCCCTCTTAGCTCTTTTAAGAGCGCATCAGTGGTTTGAAATAATTGAGCTTGGTACTCGATATTTGCACGATCAAAGAAATGGAAATCCCTGGATTTAATGGCAAAGATTTTATCTAATTCAAGCTCCACAGCCTGGACATCCTCAAATGATTCTAAGCCAGTTATAGAGAGGATTAATCGATCGCCTGCAGCGCCCTGCTCCAGCGGCTCAACAGAAAGAAATGAGTCTAAGAAAAGGTGAATTTGCTCCCTAAAAAAATCTAGAATCATATCTTCCTGAATGGATAGCTGAGAATTTAAATCGCCATTTATGAGCCATTGATTGATTCCAACTCGGGAAATTTCAAAAGACAATAACTCATCGTTGTAGAATTTTTCTTGAATGTATTGAGCGGGTGAAAATAAAATATTTGTTTGCTGCAAAAAATTTTGGTCCTCTAAATCAAACGCTGGGAGCTCTAAGTAAACTCCTCTATCTGAGGCAATTTCGTTTAACGTTGTTTGAATATTAGTTTGAAGCGAGTCTGCTGGATTATTGAGGTCCATGTAGGATGGTGCGCCTTCACCAGAATCAATCTTAATTAAGAAAAGAATAACTGGACGAGAAAAACCAATTAAAGGCATGTTAATTTTTCTTAGCTCAGGAATTAAAGTGGCTCTATTAAATTCTACGGATAAATATTCATTACCATCTATAGCCTCTATTGAATAAGAGGAGACAAAATCTATCTTATTCAGCTTTGCATCTCCGACTCTCCAAAGGTAACGCTTATTCCTAGATCCAGATAACTTTTTCAGCAATTGATTGAAAGCTTTATTTAATCCATCATTAGTATTGGTATACTGATCAGCAGCTATATTCACTGTGAATAGGCTGGGTAATTCTTTTGCATGAACATTATCTACAAAGCAAAAAATTACAAAAAAAGTGAAGAAAAATTTATTAATCATAATTTTTAATTGTAAATGACTAACAAACTAAAACCTACCGATCCTTATGCAGCAGCTGGAGTAAACATTGAAGCTGGCTATACATTTGTGGATTCAATTAAAAAAAGTGTTAATGCAACTCATGATAAAAGAGTGCTTGGAGGTATTGGCGGATTTGCTGGCCTTTTTCAACTTGGAAGCAAGTACAAAAATCCAGTATTAGTCGGATGTACCGATGGCGTTGGTACAAAAGTTGCTTTAAGCCAAGCAAATAATAAAACTGACTCAATTGGACAAGATTTAGTGGCTATGTGTGTGAATGACATGGTTACATGTGGAGCCGAGCCTTTGTTCTTTCTAGATTACTTTGCGGCGTCAAAACTAGTGCCAAAATCACATGCTCAAATTGTGAAAAGTATTGCAAAAGCATGCAAGCTATCAAATTGTGCTTTGTTGGGTGGAGAGACAGCAGAAATGCCAGGTCATTATGTTGGAAATAATTATGATCTTGCTGGTTTTTCGGTTGGCGTGGTTGAGAAAGCCAAGCTAATTGATGGGAAGAAAATTAAAGCGGGACAAGTGCTTCTGGCTATTGAGTCAAGTGGACCTCACTCAAATGGTTACTCGCTAATTCGTTCAATTGTGAAAAAAAAGAAACCGCCTCAATCTATAGTGAATGCTTTATTGAAACCAACACACTTATATCCAACAGCTATCAAGGAACTTACTAGCAAAATTGATGTCAAAGGTATGGCGCATATTACAGGCGGTGGCTTGACTGAAAATATTCCAAGAATTCTAAAGAATGGCTTGGTTGCTAAAATTGATTTAACAGCATGGAAGTTTCCTAAGATCTTTCAATGGCTGCAAGATTCAGGAAAAATCTCGCAAATTGATATGTTAAGAATTTTTAATTGTGGGGTTGGAATGGTCTGTGTGCTTGATACAAAAGATGTCGAAAAAGCTCAGAAAATTTTAAAGAAAAATAACTTTAAGTCTTTTGCCATAGGCTCCATTAAAAAATCTAAATCCGTTTCACAGATAGAATACAGCTAGATCATGATAAAAATAGTTGTTCTGATTTCTGGCAATGGCTCTAACCTAGAAGCCATTGCAAAAGCATGCCAAAACAATAGCATACCCGGTTCTATTGAATTGGTGATTTCGAATCAACCAGATGTCAAAGGTCTGGAGCGTGCTCAAAAGTATCATCTGATGACTCAAACGATTAGTCACACTGATTTTTCTTCTCGAGAAGATTTTGACCAAGCGCTAACAGAAAGAGTGCTGTCAATTGAGCCTGACTTAGTTGTTCTGGCTGGTTTCATGAGAATTCTTACAACACAATTTACAAATGCTTTTGCAGGAAAATTAATCAATATACATCCGTCTTTGCTGCCTGAGTATCCCGGGCTTGATACTCACAAGCAAGCATTGGAGAACGGTGATTTAATGCATGGTGCAACAATACATTATGTAGACGAAGGCTTAGATAGTGGGCCTATTATTGCTCAAGGTGCATTAAAAATTGATCCATCTCAAAGTGAGGCCAAGCTTGCTCAGAGAATCCATAAAATAGAACATGCACTTTTACCCAAAGTGATTGCTGAAATTGCAAAGGAGCTAATCTCTCTAAAGGGTAAAGAAGTGAAGTTTGAATCTAAGAGTTACTTTGGAAAAAATAATATGGAGTTTTTTAATGTTTAAATCCATGAGTACATTATTGGCACTAACAATTGCATTGAATGTTTCAGGGCAGATGCTTCCTGACTATAGAGCAATATATGACTTTACGAATTCTGATGTAAGCATGGAAGGTGTTCGTGAATTAAAGACACTTGAAGATGGTAAAAGATCTCTGTCATACAATGCAAAGTTTCCGCTGGGTAAGATTAATATCGGCTCTAATTTTCACGAGAGTGAAGATTTTATATCCACGAATCGATATACCGTGAGTGCTAAGTGGACTATTGTTAAGCAAGAGCGAGTTTTAAAGTTTGATCGAGAAGAAAAAACTATTAGCGCATCTGGTAAATTTGAATGGGTAAAAGACTTACCTGAAAATTTAGAAATTTTTGATCCTTTAAATGCTCAGATACAAATTAGAAAAAAGGTTATGCAAGGCGCTCAGACATTTTCTCTTTTGTTACCAGAGATTAAAACTGGTGAGATTGAATCTAATCAATACAAGCTAAACGCAGATGCAGATTGCTTGGTGGGAGAAAAAATCTATCAATGCAAGGTTGTCCAGCGAGAGAGGCCTCAGGAAAACAGAACAACAACTTACTTTTTATCCCCCGAGCTTGGTTATTTGATTGTGAAAATTGAAGATCAAGATAAAAATGGAGATACTCTCCTTCAACTTAAAAATCTGCTTTAGGTTTTGGGAAGTGTAACGCCAGTCTGGCCTTGGTACTTACCACCTCTGTCTTTATAACTAACTTCACAGTCTTCATCGGATTCAAAAAAGATCATCTGAGCCACGCCTTCGCCAGCATAAATCTTTGCGGGTAGGTTCGTGGTATTTGAGAACTCTAATGTCACATGCCCTTCCCATTCAGGTTCAAGGGGTGTCACATTAACAATAATTCCACATCTTGCATAAGTTGATTTGCCAAGACAAATTGTTAAGACATTTCTTGGAATGCGAAAGTACTCAACGGTTCTGGCTAAAGCAAAAGAATTAGGCGGAATAATGCAGACGTCAGCTGTGATATCAACAAAGCTTTTATCATCAAAAACTTTTGGGTCTACTGTCGCAGAATGAATATTCGTAAACACTTTAAATTCATTGGCACAACGAACATCGTACCCAAAGCTGGATACACCGTATGAAATTAACTTTTCACCTTTGTCATCTACTCTGACTTGATTCTCAGAAAAAGGCTCAATCATGCCTTCACTTTCTGCTTTACGCTTGATCCATACATCCGGTTTAATAGACATTAAATTTCGATCCTCCCTTGAATTGCTCTGGCAATAGTATTGCCGTCAACATACTCTAACTCGCCCCCTATTGGAATACCATAAGAGATTCTTGAAACTTTCACAGACTGCAAATGATCTTTAATGAAAGAGGCGGTTGCATCACCCTCAACAGTCGAGCTGGTAGCAAGGATGACTTCTTCAATTTGCGTATGTTGAATATGACGGAGTAAATCTGGGATCCCCAAATCATCTGGAGAAATACCATCAATAGGAGAAAGACGTCCCATTAAAACAAAATATCTGCCCTTAAAGCCACCAGTTGATTCTATGGCGAGAACATCGGATGGGCTTTCAACGACGCATAGGCTATAGACATCTCTGGAAGAATCACTGCAAATACGGCAAACAGGTTCTGAGGTTAATTGCCTGCATACCTCACATCGCTGAATTGTTTCCAAGCATTCTTCTAATGTTTTTGCTAAATGCGCGGCTCCATCTTTGTTTTTGTCTAGTAAAAACAATGCCATTCTCTGAGCAGATTTTTTACCAACGCCAGGCAAAATAGTTAAAGCTTCAATTAATTCATAAAGTAAGTCTTTGCTCATGAACTCACCTTGTTGATAGATTCATCAATTATTTTTCCATCAAATGAATCTAGAATATCTTTTAGCACTGGATTTTCTAGCAATGAAGATTTATCTTGGTTTAGTTGCTCTTCAGCCTCTTGTTCCTGCATGACAGCAGGCGAAGCTATTACATCCCCACTCTCTATAGCTAGAGAAATTTTATATCCCAATCGCAAACCAATAGAGTCTATAAATTCTGTTTTAAGTCCTTCGGTTGGATTAATCAGGTCATCTGATTTCTTTAAAACCAAGGTCTTATCTACAAAGCTAATAAATTCAAATTCTGAAAATACTTGTCTTACAAACATGGACAGTTCTAAGGAATCAAACATTGAATTCCAACTCCTTAAATCCAGGCTAGAGGGATTAGGCTCTTTCGCAATTGTTTCTTCCTTTTCGCTGACTATTTTGTTTTGAATAACCTCGGGTGCAGGGTGCTCTGTATCCGCTTTTTTAATTTCAACTTGAGGTGTAGAACTTATTTTAAGATTTTTTTTTTCTTCTTTGGGAGTTGCTACATCTCCCATTGGCTGAAAGGCCAACATGCGCAATACACATAATTCTAGAGCTTGCTTAGGATGAGGATGCACATGGAATTTACCCAAGGAGTTTAGAGCAATTTCATAATGCAACTGTGTGATTTGAGGATCTAGATTTTCAGCCAGCCTTTGAATTGATTCACTTTCGTTATTGTGAAGTTGCTGGTGTAATGAGATTTTATGGAACACAGAAATTAAAATTTTCAGCACTTGCTCATATTCAACGTTGAGCTCTGTGATTTTATGCAAAGCATTGTAGGCGCCATCGCCATTACCAGCGACCACCTGCTCAACAAGTTCAATAATATATGATTGATCAATTGTTCCAAGCAAAGCCTTCACATCATCTGTATTTAAGGAGCCATTTCCATGAGCAATGGCCTGATCTAAAAGCGTTAATCCATCTCTTACAGAACCTTGAGCTGAGTCTGCTATTAGGGCAATAGACTCCTCATCATATTTAATGGATTCTAAGTCCAGCAAAGATTTCAAATGTAACTGGATTTTTGCTTCAGGTATAACCTTGAGATTTAATTGCAGGCATCTCGACAGGACTGTTTTAGGGACTTTCTCTACTTCGGTAGTAGCCATTAAAAACATCACATGCGGCGGTGGCTCCTCCAAGGTTTTTAACAGCGCATTGAAGCTACTCTTGGAGAGCATATGAACCTCATCGATAAGATATATCTTGAAGCGAGCATTGGCTGGTTTGTACTGCACTGAATCAAGTAACTCTCTCATGTCGTCAACGCCTGTTCTTGATGCAGCATCAACCTCCAGAAATTCCATGTGTCGTCCAATTTTTATTTCTTCACAAGCTGAGCATTTATTGCAAGGTATAACTTGGGGGGAATCTGCTTGCATGCAATTTAAACACTTCGAAAAAACCCTGGCAATGGTTGTTTTGCCCACGCCACGGGTACCACTGAAAATATACGCTTGATGGAGTTTATTTTGAGAGATACTGTTTTCCAAGGCTTTTAGAACATGCTCTTGCCCCACAACCTCAGAAAAGGAAGAAGGTCGATATTTTCTAGCTAAAACCTGGTAGGACATGGCTCAATCATACCATGTCAATTTACAAAATCTTGTCAATAATTGGTGAAGAAAAGCCCCTGGTAAAAAGAAATTGTTTTTGCTTCATTTTGGATTGATAGTCAGTAGGTTTTTGATCTTTAAATTTCTTTTTGAGCTCTCTCTGAGCATTTTCTAGCCAACTCTCATATGCCTCCACAGCATTAGAAATAAAAAAAGAATCTACTTTTTTGGAATGAAGTTCCATCTCAATTTTTTTTGGTCCAAAGCCTTTTCGAGCTCTTGAATTCAGGTACATTTCTGCAAATCGTTCGTCGTCTAATATTTTATTGCCTTCTAACTTATTTAGAACTTCTTCTATAATTGGACTAGTTTCTGGATAGCGTTTATCTAGTTTTTGCATTAATTCATGGCGAGAGTGCTCTCGCCTGGATACTAAATCCAATGCTTTGTTGTAGATAACCGTAAAAGCTTCAGAGCTCATTTCAAAGGCATAACGCGAGACTTACCTTTATTTTTAATAATCTTAACTCTTTGGCCTGTAGCAAAACTATAATCGCCCTCTTCCTGGATAATTGAGACAGTCTTTCCAGAATCTAAATCCAACAATAGCTCTATGGCTGGTTTGCGTGTAGCTGCATCTCCAGCTTTGGAACCTATAGCTGAGCCAACCAATGCACCAAGAACACCTGCGATGTCTGATTCAGTCTCTGAATCAGTAACAGAAGATCCGGCTGCAGCACCTATTAAAGCACCAGCAATTGCACCGGTATTTCCATCTCCTGCCAATATCACTCTGTCCACAGACACAACAGTAGCAAAGACAACAGTCTGCATTCTTTGCGCTGAAGAACGATCAACAATTTCTGGTTTCAGGGAGTTATAGGAACAGCTAGAAATAAAAGTGGTACTTATTATTATGGCTATGAAATATTTAAACTGCTTCTTCATTTATTTGCTCCTTTGTAAAATTTTTTAGTTCGTCAGCAATCAAAAAGTAATTTTTGCCTGCATAAAACCCATCCAATAAGGTTACTTCGTAAATTGCCTCATTGAATTTAGAGTTTTGTACTTTGATTTTTTGGCGTTTTTTTAACCTCACTAAATCTCTTGAATCAACAGCAGAAAAACTGTCCCAATGTGAGAACTTTCTGGCGTTATAAGTCTGGTAAGCATCGCTAGAAAAAAAATAAAGTACTTGGCCATGCCCAGAGAATTTGGATGATGAGCTATTTCTATCTAATTGCCAAATAGTTCCAATAAGGCTTGGCTTTTCTTCAGCAATAGTTTCTGCGCCTGCATCAACAATAAATAAGAAAAATGCAACGAGAAGAAAAAAATGTTTATAAGTATTCATAATATTTAAGACAATGTATTGATAGAAAAAGTTCTTATAAAGGTAACGATAAATAGACCCCTGAAATTCCCATGGACAATATGATTATCCACGTTCCTACTATTCCTAATAATCTATAAGGAGTGCTCTCCCTTGAAATCGCCATCCCATAAGCATGCAAGATGCGACATAAAAAAAATATTGATCCAATCAAATGAAGCTTCCATGATGCAACATCTTGAAATTCCAAAAGCCCAAGCATAATTATAGCTAAAGGGGCATATTCAACTAAATTACCAAATGCTCGAATAGATTGCAGCATCTCTGATGAATCTCCTGATCCAAGTAAAGTATTAGTCTTAAGCCTAAGTGTGCCAGTCTTGTATGCCAAAAAGACAGCTAAAATAGATAGAAGAGATGCATATAAGAGTGTAATTTCCATATTGATGTTTTTTATAACTTAAGCTTTAGTTTAATCGTATCCTTGAAAAAGTTGGAGTATTTATTAAAAAAAAATTAAGTATCCATTAGAATAGGCGAATGGACGCAATTACCAATCTTATTTCGCGAAACTCACCCAGAGAATTAACAACTCCCATGCCTTCGAAAGAGCAAATGAATAAGGTTTATCAAGCAGCATTAAGAGCACCGGATCATGCATGGCTAAGACCTTCTCGTTTTATTGAAGTTACAGGCAAAGGCCTCGACAAGCTCTCAGATCTTTTTTTAGAATTTGCAACAAAAGACATAGAGGATGTCACTCCTACTCAACTAGAAAAATATAAATCTGCTCCCTACAGAGCACCGATGGTTATAGTGCTTGTTACCAAAATTTCTGATCACCCTAAAGTGCCAGAAATAGAGCAAATGCTTTCAACCGCTGCTGCTGCGCAAAGCATCTTGCTGGCTCTGCATGCACAAAACTTTGCTGGGATGTGGAGAACTGGCAAGCTGGCATTTAATAAAAAGGTGGTTGAGTACCTTAATTTATCGTCTGATCATCAAATCATTGGTTATCTTTATATAGGCACTCCTACCGGAACAATGAAAGCCATACCTGAGCTTGATATAGAAAAATTTGTTACCCGCTGGGATTAATAATATTTTTAAGTCTTGATTTTTCTCTAATCGTTCCTAGATAAGTATGGTAGATGCCAATTGGGTCTACGTTTATTAACAGCATATGCCGCAAGGATATGCATTATTAGTCGCTACTAAGGAGGGCTATATTATGGTACTTAATTTTACCGATCCGTTCCTAACAACTCGTGTGTTGGGTTTTGAAAATCTATTTGATAGATTGCAGAGATTCTCTGAAACAACAGAGAGATCCTCAAGCTATCCACCCTATAACATCAGAAGAGATGCCAATCGTATCTTTATTGATGTTGCTGTTGCTGGTCTTGCCAGGGAAGACCTTAACATTGAGTTGGCTGAGGGAATCCTCACCATTGAGCACAAAGGTCCAACTGTAGAGTGCTGTGATTCAAATGAGGTTGTATATCAAGGCATAGCTCAAAGAGCATTTAAGCAGCAGTTCACTCTGGCTGAAAATGTTGAAGTGCATGGGGCTGAATTAGTTAACGGGATGTTAACTCTAGCATTAGAAAAGATTATTCCAGATGCGCAAAAGCCTCGCTCGATTGATATTAATACTCCTAAGGTATTAGGCAGCAAGTAATTCAATCAAATTGGATCGGGGGAGCTTAGCTCCCCTTTTTTTATTACAATGGTTTAACATGAAAAACATGAAGAACGTTATCTTAGTATGCAGTCTGTTGATCTGCTCAATAGTTGCTGCAAATCCAGTAGAAACAGGTCATGCGAGAGCCAGCTTAATTACCAATATTGAAAATTCTACTCAAGAATCCTTTTATGTTGGGGTGAGATTAGAGATGCAAGATGGCTGGCATACCTATTGGGAAAATCCTGGTGATTCTGGAAGTCCATTTGAAGCTAATTGGAAGGTAAGTGATGGCACAGTAGTAGAAAATGTTGAATGGCCTACCCCTGTAACGATACCCTATCCACCTTTAATGACATTTGGATATGAGGGTGATGTCGTTTTTCCATTCAAAGTTTTTCGCTCTCTTGACTCTCCGCTTGAAAAGATAAACCTAGAGTTTAATTTTTTAATTTGTGCAGACATTTGCATCCCTGAAAGCGCATCTTTAACTCTAGATTTATCCTCAGCTACACCTAACCTGCTTTTAAGCGAAGCGGTAAAAGAGCTCCCAACAAACTTCATACAAACCAACAGTTCAAACGATCAAGAAAATTTGAAAGTGTCTTTTCAATCCTCTGAAGAAATTACAAGCGCTTATCTTTTTCCCAAGCAAGATAATTTATTTATCTACTCACCCTCTCAAAAACTGGTCAAGTTAAACGACAACACCTATGAGATTACTGTTCCACTCTTAAGTTCAGATATCACCTTCTTTTCAGGTATCTTAAGTTTAAACGGGGAAGGTTTTCAGATAGAGGAAAGCCTTCAATCTGTTTCTAGTATGTCCTTATGGCAAGCCATTCTATTTGCCTTAATTGGTGGGCTAATATTGAACTTGATGCCCTGCGTTTTCCCAGTGATTTCTTTAAAAGTATTGAGTTTTGTTTCTATGGGTGGAGACGATCATGCAAAAATTAGAACTCATGCCCTCTCATTTGCCGGGGGTGTTATGTCTACGTTTATATCAATTGCAGCTGCCTTGCTTATTATTCGCTCTAGTGGATCGATGATTGGTTGGGGTTACCAATTGCAGTCCCCTGTCGTGGTAGGAATTTTAACCCTTATTATGCTTGGAATTGGCTTAGTGCTTCTGACAAACATTAATTTTGCCGCTGGACTAACCACCTTGGGTTCAGGTGTTCAATCAAGAAACGATTATTCTGGCTCTTTTTTTACCGGTGTTCTGGCTGTGGTCGTAGCCTCACCTTGTACGGCTCCATTTATGGGTGCTGCAATTGGTTATGCTTTATTGCAACCGTCTTTTGCAACTTTACCAATCTTCATAGCCCTTGGCCTTGGCTTTGCAGGGCCCTATTTAATTCTTGCTTTAAAACCTCAATGGATAAGCGCACTCCCAAAACCTGGCGCTTGGATGGAAACCCTTAAACAATTTTTTGCATTTCCAATGATTGCCACCGCATTATGGCTAATGTGGGTATTTATGGTGCAAACATCAGGAGATGCACTAATTTTGTTGCTAATTTTAAGCTTAGTACTTGGTGTGGCAGTTTGGATGATTGCAACATTCAAGGGCAGATGGAAATGGATTGGCATGCTCCTCACTGTCATTACAGCCTTTCAAATCTTTAATAACCTTCCGGCCTCTTCAACTGAGATGAAGGAAGATGCATCTGCAGAAAAATGGAGCCTTGATATCGAGTCAGACATGCAATCTCAAAATCAAGCCTATCTAATAAATTTTACAGCAGCATGGTGCATTACCTGCCAGACAAATGAAAAGACTGCGCTTGCAAGAGAAAAAGTAAAAGAATACTTAGCAGAAGAAAATATTGCTTACGTTAAGGCAGATTGGACAAATCGCAATGAAGAAATTGCAATTGGCTTAGCAAAATACAAGAGAACTGGAATTCCTCTGTATATTTTTTGGAAACCAGGCATGCCTAGTTCCAAAATTTTACCAGCAGTCCTAACCGAAGATTCATTAATTAAATCAATGCAATGAAACTTTATATCAACCTAATGGCCTCTTGTTTAATTGCAAGTATTAGCTATGCAGGTGAGATTAAATTACAGAACCCCTCAACGAACCAACAAGCTCCAGACTTCTCTGGCATGAATACTTACGGAGAAACAATCAGACTTTCCGATTTTATCGGCAAACCAGTGATATTGGAGTGGACCAATCATGAGTGCCCCTATGTAGCAAGGCATTACAGTGAAAATAACATGCAAACTGTTCAAAAAATTGCTCGCGATCAAGAAATAATCTGGCTCAGCATCATCTCTTCAACACCCGGTGATCAAGGCCATGTTAGTCCAACCAAAGCTAATGAGCTCAGCGTCTCTAGGGGCGCCCTTCCGTCTCATGTCTTAATAGATGAACTAGGTGAAATTGGTATGCTTTATGGCGCTAAAACTACCCCACACATGTTTATGATTGATTCAACTGGAGTGCTGCGATACAAGGGTGCAATTGACGATATAGGAAGAGGCATGCAATTTTTTGACGCATCATTTTTGCAAGCAAATAATTATGTCAGCTCTCAGATCCCAGAGCTAATAGCTCAACAAGCTTTAAGCATAGATTCAACAGCTGCATATGGTTGCAGCGTTAAGTACAACTATGACTAATTAATGTATTTTCAATAAAGTCTGATATAAAATAAGTTTAAAACCACTATTACTTAAATGGATTATCCGGCATTTGAATTATTTGGAACCCAGCACCTGGTGTCCCTATTCATTTGCTTGTTAGTTATCATTGGTTTTCCTAAATATTTCCAAAACCAAAATTTATCTCGCCAGCTTTTAGGTGGAAAAATAGTTGCTGGTTTAATGATTCTGCACATGCTCACCCAACCGGTTTACGATATCTTTCTGTTTAATTTGGCTTGGCAAGAAGAATTTCCTCTGCACATGTGTGACATGTCATCAATTGCCATGATTATTTTTTTATTAAGAGAGAATGCACCCAAGCTGCTTTTTCATTGTGCTTATTTTTGGGGTATTTGTGGAGCGACCATGGCCCTAGCCACTCCTGATTTGGAGTATGGATTTCCCCATGGAGAATACTCTCCTTTCTTTTGGGGTCATAGTTTGATTTTATTGGCTGTTTCATATGTTCTGATAGTAAGGGGTGAAAGGCCTTACTTATCAGATATTCCAAAGGTCATTGGTACAACCCTTGGGTTGCTGGTAGCCGTGTATGTTATTAATTTAATTATTGGTCCGCCAGCTAATTATTGGTACCTGATGGATAGACCGGTTGATGGAACATTGTTAGATTATTTCCCTGATCCACCTCTTCATTTGCTTGGAACAATTCCATTGGCTGCGTTTTTATTTTACGTTGCCTATCTGCCTTTATTTATTAAAGACAGAGCTGTTAAAAAGGTCAAATAATGGAACTGAAACCAACTACCTGGTTTGATGAGGTTGTAAAAACCTATCATATTATTGCTCCGCATATCCATCACACTCAGGTTGTGACTTGCCCTGATTTAAATGAAGAGCTAGGCGGGAGATATCTCTTTAAGCCTGAGTCCCTTCAAATTACAGGCTCATTTAAGGTTAGAGGCGCTCTTTCGGCTATCTCTCGACTTTCAAAAGATGAGCTAAAAAGAGGGGTCATTGCCTACTCGTCCGGCAATCATGCACAAGGTGTAGCTCATGCAGCAAAAGTCTTTAATACTCCGGCAACGGTGGTGATGCCGACCGATGCTCCTTCAAGAAAAATTGCAAATGCGCGCGAACTTGGGGCTGAGGTCATTTTTTACAACCGTAGAACAGAAAGCAGAGAGGAGATGAGCGCAGAAATAGCCAAAGAAAGAAATCTCGTTCTTATCAATCCATATGATGCGTTAGAGACAATCTATGGCCAAGGAACTGCTGCTTATGAAGTGATTCAAGATGTTAACAACCCAAAGCTTGATAATGCAATTATTTGTGCTGGTGGAGGTGGTTTAACTGCAGGGTCATGCATCTCGATTAAACATATCAACCCTCAGTGCAATGTCTTTACCGCTGAACCAGACGAGTGGAATGATCATCAGCAGTCGTTTGAACAAAATACCCGCATTGCCGTGGATGTAAATCGAGGCGGCTTATGTGACGGTATCATGACCCCA
>ENA-ORDR01000122-ORDR01000122.1-marine-metagenome-genome-assembly--contig:-NODE-122-length-39518-cov-6.319896_pt1 | contig 39518 bp, 26 predicted proteins | sample MGYA00240993_ERZ508538 | MGnify/ENA primary metagenome ERZ508538 (study PRJEB26207, sample SAMN05421999) | marine metagenome | isolation source: Monterey Bay, California, USA | place: USA:Monterey Bay... | reverse complement strand
GAGTTAAATGAGATGAGCGGTGATAGTGAGCTCATAAGCGCAAGTATAGAACAAAAAACTCTTGAAATTTCACCGGTACCAATTTTAAGCGCTATAAATTTTAAATCTGCACTTAAAAATAGTAAATGGCTGTTAATTCCTCTAGGTTTTATATTTATATTGTTTATTAGTGGAAAAGAGGATGTTATTACCAAAAGCTCTGAGAGGATTATTAAACACAATAAATTTTTTGAACCCGAAGCTCCTTATAATATTTTAATAGAAACAGAGTTAATTGGGGATCAGTTTAAAGACTATAATCTTAAGATTCAAATAGAAGGAGCAGAAATACCAAATAAGTTTTTTGTTAGGTTTAGTAATAATCAATTTTTGATGACTAAAAAAAGCTTGAGTAGTCATGAGTTTTTATTTAAAAATTTAGCCGATGACTTAAAATTTAATATTATAGGTGGCGGCTATAAGTCAATAGATTACGTTATTGATATAATTCCAAGTCCCACAATTAATAGAGTAAAAACCATAATTACTCCCCCAACTTATACAAACAAAGAAAAAGAAATTGTAAATAGTCTTGAAGATCTAGATATAAATGAAGGGACTAAAGTTGAATGGATAGTTGATTTTGAAAATACAGATACTGTGTATATTTCATTCAACAATGAAAAGTCTATTAAAGAAATAGAAAAATCTTTGATGATAAATAAGGTTTTTTACAAGCCAACTGAGGTGGTTTTTTCATATAAAAATAATTTTTCAGTTTCAGATACAATTAATTTTAATGTCAATGTAACAAAAGATGAGTTTCCAAAAATATCAATTGATCAATCAAAGGATACTGTTGATAACATCGCGTTTTTTAGTGGTATTATAACAGATGATTATGGGCTTAGTAAATTAAGTTTCATTTACGATATTGATTTAAACAGGAAATCAAAAAAAATAAAAATTTCTAGAAATACAGAACAGATTTTTTATTTCCAGTTTGATTTTGATGAGCTTGATATTAATGAAAATCAAGAAGTAAAATACTATTTTGAAGTATGGGACAATGATGCTATAAATGGAAATAAAAAAACTAAAAGCGAGGTTTACAGTTATACCAAAAAATCAAGGAAAGAAAATATTTTTGAAAAAGAATTAATAAATAAAAAGATTAAAAATAGCCTAAGTACATCTATGAACCAAGCAAAAGAACTAAGAAAAGAAATAAATAATTTCAACAAGGATATTATCGATAAAAAGAAGTTAAGTTGGGAGGACAAACAAAAAGCAAAAGAAATACTTGATAAACAAAATAAAATTTTAAATGAAATAGAGAATAATAAGCAAAATAGTCGCTTACAAGAAAAAAAACAATCCAAAATTAATTCATCAAATCTAGAAAAACAAAAACAGTTAAAAGAATTAATGGAAAGTGTAATTGATGAAGAATTAAAAAAACTTTTGGAAGAATTTGAACAATTAATTAATGAAGAGGATAAGGAAAAATTAAAAGAATTGTTAGAGCAGTTAGATTCGCAAAATGATAATCTAGAAAAAGAATTAGACAGAGAGTTAGAATTATTCAAACAACTAGAATTTGAACAAAAAACTGAAGAAATAATTAATGATTTAAATAAGCTTAAAGAAAAACAGAAAAATCTAAAAGAAGAAACAGACAACAAACAAGCAAAAACCGATGATTTAGCTAAAGAACAAGAACTTTTAGAAAAAGAAATGGAGGAAATTAAAAAATCATTGGATGAATTAAAGAAAAAAAATGATGAATTAGAAAACAAAAATCAAATTCCAGAAACAAAAGAAGAGCAAGAAGAGATAAGCAATCTAATGAAACAAAGCAAAAATGATTTAGAGAAAAATAAAAAGAAAAGTTCTTCAAAAAAGCAAGATGATGCTATCAAAAAACTTGAAGATCTTGAACAAAGCTTAATGTCAATGCAACAAAGCAATAGTGAGGAGGCACAAATAGAAAACATCGAAACGCTTAGGGAGATATTAGAAAACCTTATAACTCTATCTTTCAACCAGGAAGAATTAATCTCAATTACTCAAAAAACAAAAACAACAAATCCTGATTTTGTTAATCTTGTTAGAAAACAGCAAAAATTACAAGATGACAGCAAAATAATTGAAGATTCTCTTTTTGCTCTTAGCAAAAGAGTGGTGAAAATCAAATCAAGAATTAATAAAGAAATTACATTAATTAAAGATAATATGAATTATACAACTAGTTTTCTAGAAGAAAGAAAAACTAATAAAGCATCAGAAAAACAACAATTTGTAATGACTTCAACGAATAATCTTGCACTGTTATTATCAGAGATTCTTAAAAGCATGCAAATGGATTTAAGCTCCATGCCTTCTAGTTGTAAAAAACCAAAAAATTGTAACAATCCTAAAAACTCAAATAACCCATCAATGTCGGAGATAAAAAAAGCTCAAAAAGAGCTTAATAAAAAAATGAAAAATGGACAAAAAAATGGGATGAAAAATAAGGGTAACAAAAAAATGAGTAGTAAGGATCTGATGCAATTAGCCAAAAAACAAGGGTTAATTAAATCTGGACTAGAAAACTTAAAAAATGGGGAGAATAATTCAAAGGATTCCAAAAAAATTGAAGAAATAAAAAAACAAATGGAGGAAAATGAATACGATATTATTAATAATAAAATATCAAACACAACACTGGAGAGATTAGATCAAATCATTGATAACTTTATTGATTACGAAAAAGCTAAAAAAGAAGAAGGTGAGGAAGAAAAAAGAGAATCTTTTGAGTGGAGAATAGAAGATAAGAATAAGTCTGAAGAAATAGATAAAATACTAAAGGAGAAAATTAACCAAATTGAATTACTAAATTCAAATCCAATTAATTTAAAACCATACTACAAAAAGGAAGTAAGTAAGTACTTTAATTCGATTATAAAAAAGAAAAAATGATAACTTTTCAGAATACATCAAAATTTAAAGTAAAAGATCTTAGAAAGAAAAAATTGTGGTTAAATAGCATTTCTAATAATGAAGGAAAAGAAATTGAAAGCTTAAGTTTTTTATTTGTGGATGATGAAGAAATGCTGAAGTATAATAAAAAATACCTTCAGCACGAATCATATACAGATGTTATAACCTTTGATAGCTCTGTAGATAAAAAGATAGCTGGTGATATTATAATTAGTTTAGAAAGAGTAAATGATAACGCCAAATTTTATCAGGTTAGTTATAATTACGAATTACAAAGAGTAATGGCCCATGGTTTATTACATTTGCTTGGATATAATGATAAAAATAAAGAAGAAAAGAAAATAATAAGAAAAAAAGAAAACTACTACCTAGATAATATATAAGGTATTGATTATCAATTGTTTAGTTTTTTTGTTTCATGTGAAACATTATGAATTATACGGAAAAATATGATGTAATAGTTGTTGGTGGAGGGCATGCAGGCTGTGAAGCTGCACATGCCGCGGCAACGCTTGGATCTAAAGTCCTTCTTATTTCACAAAACCTGGAAACAATAGCCAGAATGTCGTGTAATCCAGCAATGGGGGGAATTGCAAAAGGACAAATATTAAGAGAAATTGATGCCTTAGGAGGAATGTCTGCAATAATAACTGATAGGTCTACAATTCAGTTTAGAATGCTTAACAAATCTAAGGGGCCGGCAATGTGGAGTCCACGAGCACAATGCGATAGAAAGTTATTTGAGAAAGAGTGGAGGCTTGCACTTGAAAAAAATAAAAATATTGACTTTTACCAAGACAGTGTTGAAAGTGTGCTGATAGAAAAAGAAAAAACCATAGGCGTAAAAACAAAGATGGGGGTAACTATAAGTGGTAAAAGTGTAGTTCTATGTAATGGTACATTTTTAAATGGCCTGATTCATTTAGGAGAAAAAAATTATAAGGGTGGGCGTTCGGGAGAACCTGCTGCTGAAGGAATTACAAAACAACTAATAGATTTGGGGTTTACTCATGGAAGAATGAAAACTGGAACACCGCCAAGACTCGATGGTCGTACAATTGACTATTCAAAAACAGAAGAGCAAAAAGGAGATAAAGAACAGGGGAGTTTTTCATATATAGAAAAAAATGAAATTGAACATCAAAAAAGTTGTTACATCACATACACATCAGAGGAAGTACATAAAGTTCTACAAAAAGGATTTGAAAAATCACCAATGTTTAATGGTAGAATACAGGGGCTGGGGCCGAGATATTGCCCTTCAATAGAGGATAAAATAGTAAGATTTGCTGACAAAGCTAGACATCAACTTTTTATAGAACCAGAAGGAAAAGAAACAATAGAAATATATCTAAACGGATTTTCAACGTCACTACCTGAAAATATTCAAATAGAAGCTCTAAGAAAAATAAAGGGCTTGGAAAATGTTAAGCTTTTCAGAGCCGGATATGCAATAGAATATGATTACTTCCCACCAACTCAGCTTAAAACTACATTAGAAACTAAAATTATTGAAAACTTATTCTTTTGCGGTCAGATAAATGGGACAACGGGATATGAAGAGGCAGCCTGCCAGGGCTTAATAGCTGGAATAAATGCACATCAAAAGGTAATAAAAAAAGATGAGTTTGTATTAACAAGGTCTGATGCATATATAGGTGTCTTAATAGATGATCTAATAACAAAAGGAACAGATGAACCATATAGAATGTTTACTTCAAGAGCAGAATACAGATTGTTATTAAGACAAGACAATGCAGATATTAGATTAACCAAAAAAGGATATGATTTAGGATTAGCTGACTCGAAGAGATATAAAAGACTAAATACGAAAATAGATAAAACAGAAAACCTTATAAAGTTTCTTAAAAAACAAAATATAGAACCTGAAAAAATAAATAAGGTGCTTAAAGAGAAAAAAAGCGCAGAAGTAACTCAAAAAAGAAAACTTTTTTCATTTTTATCAAGACCACATATAAAGTTTGATGACCTACTAATTTCTAAAGAACTTAGGAATTATTTAAAAGAAAGTAAAATTTCAAAAGATGCAATCGAACAGGCAGAAATAATAATTAAATATGGTGGATACCTAGAAAAGGAGGCGGAAGCCGCTAAAAAACTAAGTAAGCTAGAGGACATAAAGATTCCACAAGATTTTAACTATCAAAAATTACATTCAATTTCTACTGAGGGTAAAGAAAAATTAGCAGAAATAAAACCTAGATCTATTGGGCAAGCAAGTAGAATAAGCGGAGTATCACCTTCTGACATTAATATATTATTAATATATATGGGAAGATGATTGAAATAAAAAACTGTCAAATATGTAATGGTAATAATTTTTTAAGAATTACTAAAACAAAAGATTATAGCACTAGTAACGAAGAATTTGTTATTGTAAAATGCCAAGATTGCGAATTTTTATTTACCAACCCTAGAGTCAAAGAAGAGAAGATAGGTGAATATTACAAGAGTGACAAATATATTTCACACACTAATAGTAATAAAGGTTTATTTAACTTCTTATATCAAACAGTAAGAAAATACGCGATTAAAACAAAAACAAAACTACTTCTAAATGCAATAGGGACAAAAAAACATCTTGATGTTGGATGTGGTACTGGAGAGTTCTTGAATGCATGTAATATAAAAAATATAGAGTGTATTGGAATAGAGCCATCAGAAATAGCAAGAAATAAGGCTATAAAAAATTACAATTTGGATATAAGATCAGAGACCAATCTAAATCAATTTAATATGGATGAGTTTGATAGCGTATCTATGTGGCATGTTTTAGAACATGTATATGATTTAAATAAAACAATTGAGCACTTAAATAGAATCATAAGAAATAATGGCGTTTTAATAATTGCAGTACCAAATCACAAATCGTTAGATGCTAAAAAATACAAGAATTATTGGGCGGCATGGGATGTTCCAATACATGTAAATCATTTTAGCCCTACAACAATAACTAACTTAATGAGTAAATATAATTTTACTCTCAAGAATAAAATTGGAATGAAATTTGATTCCTTTTATGTTTCATTATTGAGCAGTGAGTATCGAAGTGGCAGAAAGCAATATATAGAGGGGTTCTTGATGGGAGTAATTTCAAACATTTCTGCAATGCTTGGCTTTACAGAGTACTCCAGTACTATATACATCTTTAAAAATAAAAAATAAATTTTTTAATTTGTAAATTTGTCTAGATATGAAAAAATATTTAGCAATTATTCTTATTATTTGTCAATCCGTAAATCTGTTTTCACAATGTGGAGTACCTCAAAACACTTTTTCTGATAATGTGTATTTTTTTAGTGCTAATCTAAATTGGAATAATGTAAATAATGTTCATCATTACAAAATAAGATATAAAGTAATAAATACATCTCCATGGTCATATAAAAACAATATAGACTCGCTTTTAACATCAAAAGTACTAAACAACCTAGTTGATAATTCAACGTATATCTGGCAAATAAGAAGTCATTGCGATACAATAAATACTAATTATTCTAATTGGTCACAAGTAGATACGTTTTTCACTTCCACGACATTATGCCCCACTCCTAATGGATTGATAACCAACAATATAACACATAATTCTGCTCAAGCAAACTGGAATAATGTACCGTCAGCAGATAGATATAGAGTACATTATAGAATATATAATACAAACAACTGGCAAAATTTGAGCCTTATAAATAGTGGGGTTAACTTCACAAATATTCCTATTCTACAACAAAACACAACCTATGAGTGGCAAATTATGGCTTACCATGATTCTACACTAAATATGGGTTCTCTATGGTCAGCTAGCGATACATTTACCACCAGTATATTTGTTCCTGCGCCATTTAATCCTATAATCTCGACTTCTTTGGGTAGCACACAATGCAATACCCCCTCATCATTATTAGTGCAAATAAACCAATCTCAAAATGAGCCTGATATTGGTAATAGCACTATAACAACAGATGGTGGTTATTTTAATATCTCCTCAGTAAGTTCAGGAGACTCCGTTGGCTATGCAGTTTTAAACTCAGCTACACAAAACATAAATAGCACACTTAGGGTAGGGCTAATTGCTGGGGCAAATTATGCAATTATAAATTCATATGATAGTAGTGGTAGTTTAATTGGATTTTTTGCTATTGAAAACACCTCTTCAGGAGTAAGAGTATCAACAACATCTCCAAATGATGGCAATAACTACAGTGCAGGATATACAAGTCAAATAAATTTCACCAACCTATTTGTAACACCAAATATTTCAGGTGACTTACATATTGTAATTGAATTAGAATCAGAACTTAATGATCTGGTATTTTACTCTGATACTATAAATATTCAATGTTTATCCACTGTAAATGAAATAAATCAAGATTTAAGAGATGGAAGTATTTATAACTTATTAGGTAAAAGAAATAAACTTGAAAACAATAAGATCTTGTTACACCAACGTAAAAACGGGAGTATCATAAAAAAGATAATTATTGAATAATTATGTGACCCAGGGAGGATTCGAACCTCCAACCGTCAGAGCCGAAATCTGATATTCTATCCAGTTGAACTACTGAGCCTAATACTACAAAACTAAGAAAGAATTAAATTGTACAATTTTTTTAATCAAATAAGGTTTAAATGAGTGTAAATATTTTTATAATTGCTAGAATATGAGAATTTTATTTTTAATTATATTTCCCCTAGTATCTTTCACTCAAGATGTTGAAATTGGATATTGGAAAGATTATTTAGCATATAATCAAGTAACTGATTTAGCAATCGTAAATGAAAAAACATACTGCATAGCTCAAGGGGGTGTTTTTTATTATAACAATGAAGATAATAGTATCAATCGAATATCCAAGATCAATGGCTTATCAGAAAATCAAGCAGAGCAAATAGCATTTGATAAAATTTCAAATACTATTCTAATAAGTTATGAAAATTGTAATATAGACCTAGTACAAGAAAATGAAATCATCAATATACCTGATGTTAAAAGAAAAGAAATTAGTGGGTTAAAAAAAATCAATAATGTTTACTTTAAAAATAACTTAGCATACTTGTCTTGTTCATTTGGAGTTGTAGTTCTTGATTTAATTAAAAAAGAAATAAAAGATACTTATAAAATTGGTGAAAATGGAGTCTACTTGGAAATTAATCAAACTACAATAATTGAAGAAGATATATATGTTGCTACAAATCAAGGCTTGTATTATTCAGAAGCTAACAATCAATTTCTCTCAGACTATACACAATGGACAAAAGATACGTTTTTTACAGATTCAACCTTAATAAATGCAAGTTTTACAAATATTGGTTCATTCAACAACCTGTTAATCTCTATAATTGAGGGGCAAAAAGACTATCTCTTTATCAAAAATCAAACTTGGGAAAAGCTAATTGATTATGGCTTCGAACGTCCGCAGTTGAATATATCTGCAAATAATATTTACATTACTGATAGTAATTCAATTACAATAATAAACAGTAATCTTCAAGAAAACATCATTACGAGTTTTACCGACGCATACACTTGTGAGGAAAAAAGGGAGAATGAAATATGGATAGCAGATAAAACAGATGGGCTATTAAAATATATCAGCGGTGTAGAGACAGAAAGATATATGGTAAACAGCCCTATTTCAAATAAGATATATAGTTTAGAATTTTTTTCTAATAAGTTGTTTATAAATCATGGTGGTCACATGAATTTCAGTGTAAATATGCTAAATAATGATGGGGCTTCATTTTATAAAAATCTTACATGGAAAAATCTAGATTTCTTTGACTTGAACAGAGCGAGAGATATTGTTGCTGTAGCCTCTATAGGTAATGCAGATTATTATGCATCCTGGTATAATGGGATTTCTAAAATGGAAGATGAAACTCATATTATTAAGTATGGATATCAAAATACTGGTGGAGTCTTAGACACAACTTTTTACTCAAACAATAGAATACAAATATCTGATTTAGTTATTGATAATAATAATAACTTGTGGGGCTTAAATTCTCAAGTTGAAAAACCATTATTTGTAAAAAAATCGGATGACTCTTGGTTTTCATTTTCAATGAATCAAAACATAGACGGTCTATACTTTGATGAATTATTAATAGACAATTCAAATTATAAATGGGGAGTTATACACGAAGGAGGATTATTTGTATATAATGATAATAATACTATTGAAAACTCTTCTGATGATGAATACAAGATACTCAACACCACATTAGGGAATGGGAATCTACCATCAACAAATATTAGAACAATTGAAAAAGATATTGATGGAGAAATCTGGATTGGTTCAGATCAGGGAATTGCAGTGATTTATTCGCCTGAATTAGCTTTTACGGGGTATAATTTTGATGCACAACAAATCCTTATTCAAGAAGGAGAGTATGGACAATACCTTTTAAGCAGTGAAAAAATAAATTGTATTGAGATTGATGGTGCAAACAGAAAATGGATTGGCACTGAAAATTCTGGTTTATTTCTTTTGTCTGAAGATGGTACGGAAGAAGTGCTGCATTTTACAAAGGAAAATAGCCCTATATTTTCTAATAAAATAATAGACATCTGTATTAACCATGAAAATGGGGAGGTTTTTATTGGTACTGATTTAGGCCTTATGTCTTACCGATCAGATGCAACAATTGGTGAAATTAAACAAAATAAGACCTTTGTTTTCCCTAATCCAGTTAAAGAAAATTATAGAGGTAATATAGCCATAAACAAACTTGTTAGAGATGCAAGGGTTAAAATCACAGATATCAACGGCAATTTAGTTTTTGAAACAATAGCTAATGGTGGACAAGCAAACTGGGATGGAATGAATTACAATAACGAAAGAGTGGGAACTGGCGTATATCTTGTATTTAGCACTGATGAGAATGGTTATGAAAAAGCTGTATCAAAAATACTTTTCATAAAGTAATGAATTATGAAAGTAGGGCAATTGCATTATTAAATCACAAGTATGGTGAAGGAGCGGTTATAGCAAAAATATTCACTGAAGAATATGGGTTAAAGTCATTCAGTGTTAAAAGAAATAAAAGTAAAAAGTCTAAAAACAAAATACTTTTATTAGATAAAATGAACCTTTTAACAATTAATGCAAAAAACAATTCAAAAAAAGAAATTCAATACTTAAGCGAAATTAATTTGGCATATGCTTACCAAAACACAAGCTTAAAAAATAAATTAATAAGACTTTTTATTGCAGAAGTGTTATCAAAAGCATTAATTGACTCTGAAAGAAATATAAATCTATTTCAATTCATCTGGAATACAAATACGCAAATAGATAATTTAGAAAATGTAAATAATAACTTTTGTATTATCTTTCTGATTCAGCTAAGTGAGTTTTTAGGTATTTCGCCATCAACAGAAAATATTGATCTACCATATTTTAATTTAAATTCAGGTAATTTTACAAACATCAAAAATAAAAATGAGGAAATAATTAAAGGTGAAGTAATAAATTATTTCAAAAGACTGATTATTAAAGAAAATGTAATTATTCCTTATCAAAGCAGACAGGAATTGATAAAAATACTATTCAGATACTATAGCATACACCATATTAATCTGTCAAATATTAAGTCCTACGAGGTTATAGAATCGCTTAGTTAAATGAAAAATTTAATTTTACTACTATCACTATTCATCTTAAGTAAAGATACTTACACTCAAAACATAACTTTTGTAAATGCAGAAAACAATACACCTATTGCTGAGGTAAATATAATTTCAAAGACTAATGCTAATCTAGGCGTAATATCAGATTCAAAAGGAAATGCAAGTTTAGATATTTTTAGCTTTGAAGATACGCTCATAGCCATGCACATTGGATTTAATAATAAGGAGATAATAAACAATCTCTTAAATAAAAAATCAAGCGTAAAAAATATTATCAAGTTAATTCCAAAGCTTTATATGTTAAATGAAATCAAACTGGAAGATGTTAAAACACCCCTTATTTCTAACTCAACACTCTACAATAAAATAAAAAGAAATGAAATAGAGCTAATTAAAAGTAATACCACAGCTGATTTACTCTCAAAGGCGCTAGGGATTAATATTCAAGAAAGTCAGTCGGGAGGGGGGAGTCCAAACTTAAGAGGAATGGAGGCTAATAGATTGTTAATTGTAATTGATGATATTCCAATTAATAATGCGATTTATAGAAGCGGTCATGTACAAAGCTCAAATAGCATTAATCCATTTTTTATTGATAATATAAATGTAGTTACCGGGCCCGCATCAGTTGTATATGGAGATGGAGCAATGGGTGGAGCTATTATAATTAATACATTAAATGAGGGATCTACAAAAGACGTTTCAAATACTATAGAGCAACAATATGAAAGCTCAAGTTTATCTAGTTCTCTTAAATATCTCAACAAAACATCATTTAAAAATTTAAAAATTATAACCGCTTTTGCAATTGAAGCTAATGGAAATCTTAAAATGGGGCGGAATAGATTACATGGTTATAGAAATTGGGGAAATGAGAACACGATAACCAAACAAAATGAGCAACTAGAAACAAAATATAACAAATATGATTTTATCCAAAAATTAATAATTAAAGAAAAAGCAAATACAATAAGCTTAAACACTCAATACTCGACAACATCAAACATATCAAGATTTGATAAGCTAAATGATATTGAAGATGGAATGAGAAAATATAAAAACTGGTACTATGGTCCACAACAAAGAATAGCGCAATCATTAAAAATAAATAATAAAAATAAAACGCTAATTTTTGATAACAAATCACTAATTGTTGCCTGGCAAAATCATAAAGAATCAAGACACAAACAAAAGTATAGTGATAGTTTGCAATCAAATAGATACGAAGATGTAAAGGTTTTAGATATTATACTAGATTTTAAAAAATCAATAAGAAAAATTGATTTTAACTATGGAATCAGTCTAAGAAAACAGAATGTAAATTCAGATGCAAATTATAGCCCGAATAATTTACTGAATAATACCACAAGGTATCCTAACGGGGGTAGTAAAGTAATGGATGCTGCTATATATACACAATTTAAATACAGAATTTTCAAAAACACAACAATGTTTTTAGGTGAGAGATATAATATAAATCATTTAAAAGCAAAATTTAATGATAATTTGATATATAACTTACCATACAATGAGATTATAACAAAGAATACATCATTAGTATCATCAATATTATTACAACAAAAATTATCAAAAAAACTTACAACTAACATCTCTTATTATATGGGATATCGAAATCCAAATATTGATGACATAGGAAAAATATTTTCAAAAAATGACGTAAATGTTGTAGTTCCAAATGAAAATTTAAAACCAGAAAGAACAAATAATTTTGAATATAATTTAAATTATAATAGTTCGGTAATAAAATTTGAACTCCAAATATTTAAGACTAAAATATTGGATGCAATAGAAAGATCTAATAGCAGTTTATTTGACCAGGATTCAATATATTACGATGGAGATCTAATGCAAGTTCAAATGAATCAAAATATAGAATCTGCAGAAATTAATGGCCTGAGCTTTGGTTCTGAGATAAACATTACTAAAAAAATAAATTTTGATTTTAAAATAAGTTATATTAAGGGTGAAACAGAAATGGGAAGACCCCTAGCACACATACCTCCATTAAATTCTCAAATAAATCTTAATTATAGTTTAAAAAAACATCTCTTCAATATCAGTCATGTTTATAATGGATGGAAAAATGTGGAAGAATATGATGATAACGGGGTAGATAACTTAGATGAAGCTACAGAGCAAGGGACACCAGCATGGCAAATAATAAATTTAAAATACAACAACAATTTCAGTTCAAATATCACATTTTCAATATCTGCTCAAAATCTATTTGATGTACATTATAAAACTTTCGGCTCTGGAATAAGTTCAAGCGGTAGAAATTTTATCGTATCTTTGACAAATAGATTTTAATAATATGAAAACACATTTTACCCTTTTATTTTTACTTTTTTTTATCATTTCTAATGCACAGATTTGGGAAGACAATTTGTTAAGTACTAATCCAAATGCAAGTATTATTGAAAAGGCAAAGGCTTTTGAAAATTACAAAGATAAAGTTGAATATACGAAGGGTAATGGATATAAGCCATATGCAAGAAACCTAGATTTTATACTACAAAGAACTTCAAATGAAAAAGGAATTCCTAATGGTAAACTATATACTGAATGGCTTAAAGAAAAAGAGAGACTTAAACAATATAAATCTTCATCAAATAGTAATTGGACAGAACTTGGACCAATAAATACCCCAATAATTCTTTCAAACGGAAAAAAAAGAGGAAATGGTAGAATTAATTGCATTGCATTTGATCCTTTTGACAAAGAAAAAATATGGATTGGTTCTCCTGGTGGAGGCTTATGGAGTTCTTCAGATGGCGGAAATACATGGTCTACAAATACCGATGGCCTGCCTGTAATTGGGGTATCTTACATTGCAATTAATCCACTTAACTCCCAAGAAATGTACATTACAACGGGAGATGCACATGCAAGTGATACATATTCAATAGGAATACTGAAATCTAATGATGGTGGGCAAACATGGGATACAACTGGTATGCAATTTGGCATAACAGACGATAAAATGGTTAATAAGGTAATTATTCATCCAACCTATACAGACAGTTTATTTGCTGTTACTGATAAAAACATTAAAATAAGTGCAGATGGCGGGCAAACATGGTCAAATGCACTAACCTCATCTGGCTCAACAATGATTGGTAGATTTAGAGACATTGAGTTTAAACCTAACAACCCTAACATATTGTATGCTGTTAAGCAAACTACTGGTTCATCTGAAGTTTATAAATCAACAGACAGAGGTCTAAGCTGGTCAAGTGCTATGAACGGAATAAGCCTTGTAAATAGAAATCGCCCACTTTTAGCAGTTACTCCGGCTAACCCGGATGTGGTATATGTTTTGTTTTGTAAGAATGATTATGGATTCCATGGTATTTATAAATCAACGGATAATGCTGACAGCTGGACGTTACAATCAGATAGTCCAAATATATTAGGCAGAAGCACAGATGGCACTAGCACTGGCGGTCAGTCATGGTACGATTTAAGCTTAGGTGTTTCTACTGAAGACGAAGATCTACTGTATGTGGGTGGTATTAATTTGTGGAGATCTACAGACGGTGGAATAAACTGGAATATAAGTGGCAGTAGTGGTAATGGATCAAATTATTCATATATGCATGTAGATCAGCATGCGCTTGAATTTAATCCGTTAAATGGTGTTGCATATGCTGGTAATGATGGAGGACTTTACGAATATATGGACACTCTTAATAGCTGGATTGATATTAGTGATGGTCTTGCTATTTCACAATTCTACAAAATTGGACTGTCAAATACTCTAAACGGTAGAGTAGTTGCTGGCGCACAGGATAATGGAACAGAAATGATAACTAACGGGGTTTGGGATGCTATTAGAGGGTCAGATGGAATGGAATGTGCTATTGACATTTATGATCACGAAATAATTTATTCAACATCCCAATATGGTGGTTTGAGAAAAAGCTATAACGGTGGTGGAAATTGGAATAATATAAAGCCAGTAAGCTATAGTGGTGCTTGGGTTACACCATGGAAAATACATCCTGTTAACAATAATATAATAGTTGCTGGATATGACGAAGTGTATAGATCACAAACTGGTGGGGGTCAATGGGATTCATTATCATATAATGCGAGTAATGGTGCATCAATACAAACAATTGCGCTTGCTGCTTCAAATGAAGATTATATTTATAGTGCATCATACAGTAAAATAAAAAGAACAAAAGATGCAGGAGCAAGCTGGACAGACATCAAACAGGGGTTAGCAAATTTTAATTTTTCTGATATTACTGTTGATTATTACAATGAGGATCGTCTTTGGGTAACATACTCTGAATATCATGCAAATCATAAAGTATATGAGTCATTAGATGGTGGAGACAGCTGGACAAACATTACTGGTACAGGTCTGCCAAATTTACCTGTAAATTGTATTGTTCATCAAAAACAAGCAAATGATGATTTATATGTTGGGACGGATGTTGGGGTGTATCATAAAGACAATATTACAAACACATGGGTTCCATTTATGAACGGGCTACCAAACGTAATAGTAAATGAATTAGAGATAAACTACAACACACAAAAAATTGTAGCGGCGACTTTCGGTAGGGGTGTTTGGGAAAGTAATCTTAATATAAATTCTACAGGAATTACAGAATATAATAGTAATGGAATTGTAATTTACCCTAATCCTGCAAATGAACAAATATCAATAACAGGGGCGCCACCGCAAAGCTCAATAATTAATATTTATGGTTTAGATGGGAAAAAAATAATTACAAAACCTTACTCAAGTAATCTTGTTGTGAGTTTTTTAAGCAAGGGATGCTATTTTTTAGAAATAATGGCTGATAATTATCCACCTATTGTAAAAAAGCTAATTATAAAATAGCTTCAAACTCCTTTATATATTTACGTTTTTTGCTTGACGGATCAAAAACTAGAGCTGTAATAATTATAATCTTGTTTTTATTTAGAATTGGTTTTATTAATATAGAACCTCCCATAAAGCCGTTTTGGAGTCTCCACAATCCCCTATAAAAATCATTGTACATAACAAGGGGGTATCTATCTTCTAAAGCAACGTATGAGTTAGGCCTGCTTCCAATTAAATGGTTTTTGAGTAGTTTGTTAGTTCTAGAGTAAATTGAGTCAATATCAAAACTTTCTTTATAGTCAAAACTGGTGATAAAAATATGTTTTATAACCTCATCATTAGAAGGGTTATAAGTAAATAAAACAACATTGTTGCTGTCTACTGTTTTGGTATATTCCTTAGTAATATTAGCATCAATATTAAACCTATTATTTACATATTCAGAGTTTACATCATTACTTGAGGCTGATAATTTTGATTTAAGCATCTGGATTTCATTATCGTAATAAATTTTAAATAACCTATTACATTCATATTTAAATGCTGTTGTATCATTAGCATATTTTAAATAAGAAACTAATTGATTATAGGCAAAACAATCAGAAACAATTCGATTTATACTGTCATTAACAATGACAATATTTTTGTGATTCTTTAATAGTGAGGTAAATTCTTTGTTATTTATCTGAATAACCTTGAAATTAGATTCAAATTTATTAATACCTGGAATACTTGAGGAGAATACCCTATGAACAAGCCTATTTATCTGCTGTTCCCATATATTGTCATCTACAACAAAAATAATTTCAGAACTAGAACCTGTAGAATTGGGTAGAATCTTTTTACTTTCTGTACAGGAGCATAAAAAAACTAAAAAAACTAAAAATCGTTTTAAGTTCATTTACTATATTTTTGGGATAATTAGCTTTGATCCAGGCTTCAAATTATTAGATTTTAAATTATTCAGCTTTTTAATTGTCGAAACACTAACACCAGCATACATTTTAGCTATATCCCAAAGCGTATCTCCTTTTTGAACAATATAAGATTTGCTAGATGGTTTAATATCGTTTAACTTTTTTAAGTGATCATCAGAAACATATAGAAATAAATTATCACCTATGTTAAGTTTTGTAGACTTCAAATTATTCCAATCCTGGATTTGATATATTTTAAGATTGTAATTTGATGCTATTTTACCCAAATAATCGCCAGCAACTACAGAGTAATTGATGAGTGTTTCATCTAGCAATATCGTTTTATCATCAACAGCTTGTACAAAAACTTTATATGGATTATAATTTAAATAGTAGTCTTGAATATTGTTCTTTGGTAATACTATTGTGGAGCCTTTAGGAATAACATTGTTTTTGAAAGAAGGATTGTAATAAGAGATTTCTTCCTCGGATAAGCATGTAAGCCTCGAAAGTGTCTTGTAATTGATTTGGTAGTCAATTTGAATAGTATCCGAATCTAATAAAGAAATATCTAAGGAGTCAATTGGAAAATTATAATTTTTATAAAATTCCATCAAATAAGTAATTGCTATAAATTTTGGAACATAATTTCGTGTTTCGGTTCTTAGATGTGGACGTAAATCCCAATAATTGTCGTGTCCTGTCGAAATCATTTTTCTTTGTATATATCCTGGACCACCATTATATGCGGCTAAAACTAAATTCCAATCACCAAATAAATCATAAAGCTTTAAAAAATATTTACACGCTGCTTCAGTAGATTTAAGAGGGTCAAGACGTTCGTCAATATACGAGGTAACTCTAAGGCCATACTCTTTTGCTGTGGGGTACATAAATTGCCATAAACCTAAGGCACCAGAAAAAGATTTGGCTCGTGTATTCAAAGAAGATTCCACTACAGACAGGTATTTCAATTCCAGTGGTAAATTATATTTATCTAATTTCTGCTCAAATATTGGAAAGTAGTGTTTTGATAATGCTAACATTTTAGATATTAATTGCTTGTCTTTAATTAAATATGAATCCATATAAAGTTTGACAAAACTATTATACTCAAAATTTATTGTAGAGATGGTGTTTAAACTATCAATTCCTAACTGGATAAGTTTTTGATTTTGCTTTTCATTTAATTGATCATTAAAAGCATGAAGATTAAAACTAAAAAATAAAAAAAATATTATAACTTTTTTCATTATACAAAGCTGATAAAACAGATAAGACGATTTATAAAAAAAATAATCAATTATTAACTTTCTACTGTTTATTAAAATCATGAGAAATTCAGAATAATTATCTTTAAATTAGCTGTGTATAAAAATCAAAGAAGATGTATCTTTGAAAAATATGTCGACTAACACTAAAAATAAATATTACCAAGGACCTTTACTGAGTAAAATCAATAATCCAGAAGACCTTAGGAAACTAGTAATTTCTGAACTTCCTCAGCTAGCTGAGGAGTTAAGGCAATATATAGTAGATATTGTTTCTGAAAAGGGAGGGCATTTTGGCGCAAGTTTAGGGGTTGTTGAGCTTACTATAGCTATTCACTATATTTTTAATACTCCATATGACCAACTCGTTTGGGATGTTGGTCATCAAGCATATGGTCACAAAATACTAACTGGAAGAAAAAATCAATTCCCAACAAATAGAATATATAAAGGGTTAAGTGGCTTTCCAAAAAGAACTGAAAGTGTTTATGATACTTTTGGTGTAGGCCACTCTTCAACATCTATCTCAGCTGCATTAGGAATGTCTGTTGCTTCAAAACAGAAAAAAGAAAATAACAAACAACATGTAGCTGTTATTGGTGATGGGGCCATGACAGCGGGCCTAGCTTTCGAAGGACTGAACCATGCTGGGGCTGAAAAAACTAACTTACTCGTAATATTGAATGACAATTGTATGTCTATTGATCCAGCTGTAGGTGCTCTAAAAGAATATCTAACCGATATTTCAACATCAAAAGCGTACAATAATGCAAGAGATAAAGCCTGGAAAATTTTAGGTAAAATCAGTAAATTTGGTCCAAATGCTCAAAAAATTGCTAAGAAAGTTGAAGGTGGGATTAAATCGACTGTACTAGGTGAAAGCAACTATTTTGAGTCCTTAAATTTTAGATATTTCGGCCCAATAGATGGGCATAATACAAAACACCTTACTCAAATATTAAAAGATTTAAAAGAAATACCTGGACCTAAAATACTACATTGTATTACAGAAAAAGGCAAAGGATACTCATTTGCGGAAAAAGGAAACGCCACAAAATGGCATGCTCCAGGAATTTTTAATAAAGAAACCGGTAAGCCTATTTCTGCTAATAAAAGTGTCTCACCACAAAAATATCAAGACGTTTTTGGAGAAACCATTATTGAATTAGCTCAGAAAAACGAAAAAATAGTTGGTGTTACTCCTGCAATGTTAAGTGGAAGCTCATTAAATAAAATGCTTGAAGTAATGCCTGAGAGAACATTTGATGTTGGTATTGCAGAACAACATGCAGTTACTTTTTCTGCCGGTATGGCAACCCAAGGACTGATCCCGTTTTGTAATATATACTCTACATTTTTACAGCGAGCCTATGATCAGGTAATTCATGATGTAGCAATACAAAATTTGAGCGTAATTTTTTGTCTTGATCGTGGAGGACTTGTAGGGGCTGATGGCGCAACACATCATGGTGCTTTTGATTTAGCTTATTTAAGATGTATTCCCAATATGATAGTAAGCGCTCCAATTGATGAGCATGAACTAAGAAACCTTATGTATACAGCACAAAAAAAATCAAGAGGTCCATTTTCAATTAGATATCCTCGTGGCAAGGGTGTAAGGATAGAATGGAAAAACAAACCAAAAGAATTAAAAATTGGTCAGGGAGAGAAAATTAAATCCGGAGAAAAAATTGCTATATTGTCAATTGGGCATCCAGGTAATTTTGTTATTGAAGCCTGTAAGGAATTAGAAAAAAGAGAGATAAATATAGGGCACTACAATATGATATTTGTTAAGCCCCTAGATGTAAATATTTTGCATGAAGTTTGTGAAAATTATTCTGAAATAATTACAATAGAGGATGGTTGTCTTCAAGGTGGTTTTGGAAGTTCTATATTAGAATTTGTTAGTGATAATGAATACAAAATTAACGTTCACCGTCTTGGGATACCTGATGAATTTATCCATCATGGCACACAAAATGAACTTTGGAATGATTGTAATATAGATACAAGCGCAGTGATTAAAAAAGTTGAAAATCTAATGAAAAAGCATCAGATTTCACAGGCAGGTTAATAAGTTAGATTCAAATGAAAAATTTAAGTATACACAATATAATAAATGAGCTTAGTATTAATAAAAATGTTGAGGTAAATGGTTGGGTAAGAACAAAAAGAGGTAGTAAAAATGTCTCTTTTATTTCAATCAATGATGGGTCAACAATTAAAAATCTTCAAATAGTTGCTGAAGCCACAAAATTTAAAGAAGAGGATTTAAAAACAATTAATACAGGAGCATGTATAAAGGTTTTTGGAATAATTAAAAAATCTGAAGGCAAAGAGCAAAATGTTGAAATAATTGCTGACAAGATAATACTCTTGGGTAAAGCAGATCCCGAAGAATACCCTCTTCAGCCAAAAAAACATAGTTTAGAGTTTTTAAGAGAAAAGGCGCATCTAAGGTTTAGGACTAATACCTTTTCGGCAGTATTTAGAATAAGGCATGCGCTTACATTTGCAATACATAATTATTTCAATTCTAAGGGGTATCTAAATCTTCACACCCCAATTATAACTGGAGCAGATGCAGAAGGGGCTGGAGAAATGTTTCAGGTAACAAATCTTGATTTAAACAAGATGCCAAGAAATGAAATGGACAAAATAGACTTTTCTAAAGATTTTTTTGGAAAGCAAACTAACCTAACTGTTTCTGGGCAACTAGAGGCGGAGCTTGGAGCGCTGGCTCTTGGAAAAGTGTATACTTTTGGACCAACATTTAGAGCAGAAAACTCCAACACTTCAAGACATTTGTCAGAGTTCTGGATGATTGAACCAGAAACTGCTTTTGCAGATCTAGATGACAATATGGATTTAGCAGAAGATTTTCTCAAATACTGTATTAGTTATTGTGTAGAGAATTATAAAGATGATATAGAATTCTTAAACCAAAGACTTCTAAATGAAGAGAAAAACTTAAAGAAAGAAGAGCGATCAGAATTGAGTCTGATAGATCGTTTAGATTTTGTTATCAACAATAAATTTGAAAGAATAACATATACAGAGGCAATAAATATCTTAAGAAATTCAAAGCCAAATAAGAAGAAAAGATTCCAGTTTTTAATAACTGGTTTTGGCGATGACCTTCAATCAGAACATGAAAGATATTTAGTAGAAAAGAAGTTTAAAAAACCTGTTATAATAACAGACTATCCAAAAAAAATTAAAGCATTTTACATGAAGTCCAATGATGATGATAAAACAGTAAGAGCAATGGACATTCTGTTTCCAATGATCGGTGAAATGGTTGGTGGATCTCAAAGAGAAGAGGATTATGATAAATTAGTGTCTCGTATGGAAGAAATGGATATAGATAAAAAGGAGCTTTGGTGGTATCTAGAAACGAGAAAGTTTGGAACATGCGTTCATAGTGGATTTGGCCTAGGTTTTGAAAGGTTAATGATGTTTATAACAGGCATGAAAAACATAAGGGATGTCATTCCTTTTCCAAGAACACCGCAGAATGCAGAGTTCTAAACATGCAAAAACAACAGCAAATATTAAAGCAAAAACTAAAGTTAAGCCCCCAACAAATACAATTTTTGGGTTTGTTATCAATTCCAATAGTAGATTTAGAAAAAAGAATTGAAGAAGAACTAGAAGAAAACCCTACCCTAGAAGAGTCTGATTCTACTGAAAGCACAGATAATAAAGAAGAAAACTTTCATTACAAAAGCAAGGAGAATAAACGCGATTTTATAGTAGATAATATTACAGCCAATATAGATTCATTATCCAGCTTTCTTCATAAACAAATTATTGGAATCAATAATAGTGATAAAGAAATTGAGCTTTTAGAATATCTAATTGACAGCCTGGATGATAATGGATTTCTAACACAAAGAAATGATGCTATTATTGATGACTACTTTATTGCAAATGATATTTTAATTACTGAGAAAGAACTTAATGGAGCTTTAGATATCTTGAAGACTTTTGAACCGGTAGGGGTTGGAGCAAAAGATTTACAAGAGTGTTTAATTATTCAGCTAGAAAGAAAGGATAGTGTCTATAAATCTATTAGTAAAGAAATTCTTGAAAATTACTATCATGAATTTTCGAATAAAAATTTTGAAAAAATTATTAAAGAATTAAAAATTTCAGAAAAAGAATTAGCAGATGTATACAAAGAGATTGAGAGTTTAAATCCTATTCCAGGATCTGGCTTTTCTATAAATAAAGAAAACACAGAATATGTGGTTCCTGATTTTTCTTTAAAAAACAGTGAAGATGGTATTAGTGTTATTCTAAATAACCCAAACACAAAAATTGTTGCTGTCAATAAATATTATGAGAAACTTTTAAAAGAGACCTCAGATGTAGAAACTAAAGATTTTTTACAAAAGAAAATAGAAAAGGCAAAGTGGTTTGTTGATGCATTAAAAAAAAGAAATAAAACTCTAAAGGATGTAATGGAAGCCATTGTTAAGATTCAAGAAAGTTATTTTACAAGCGGCAAGGAGTACGATTTAAAGCCAATGAAGTTAGCAGACATAGCCGAAATCATAAAGATGGATATATCTACAATATCAAGAGTTACAAACAGTAAATATGTTGAGACAAATTTTGGGTCATTCTTGTTAAAAGATTTTTTCTCTGAGGCTTATAAAAAAGATAACGGTGAAATAATATCAACAAAAGAAATCAAAAAAAAATTGATAGACATTATTGACAGTGAAGATAAAACAAAGCCATTTACAGATGAAATTATTTGTGATTTACTTGGAAAAGAAGAGTATCATATTGCTAGAAGAACAGTTGCAAAGTATAGGGAGGAGCTTAAAATTCCTATTTCTAAATTTAGAAGAAAATTATAATGTTTCTAGCTAAATTACTTTCAAGACTACTTCATCCTATTTTTATACCAACAATTACTCTTTCAATAATATCTATAAAATTTGTAAATATTATTATTCTTTCAAATCAATTAGACATTATAATAATAGGTGTTATGATTTTTACACTCTTATTCCCCCTACTAAGTATTCTATATTTACTCTATACTGATAGAATTAAAAGCCTACAGATAGAAGATAGAAAAGAGCGGATTCTACCAATTACAATTACAATAATATGGATGCTTATTGGGTATTATTTTCTTGCCAATATACTTGATTATGCTCCAATAATAAAAACTATTTATTTAGGAATGATTGCTACCCTATTTACAACTCTATTAATAACAAAATATTGGAAAATTAGCCTACACATGGCTGCAATAGGAGGGTGTTTTGGGGTGTTTCTCGCTATACAATCTATATATGGAGGGGTAATAAATTATGTAATTCTAATACTAATGCTTTCTGGCTTATTAGGATATTCAAGGGCTATTTTGAAAGCTCACAATATGCAGCAAATTTATTCTGGATTTTGTCTAGGTGTATTTATGATGATAGTTTTTGTTTCTTATTTATAACTGTCTATCTTTAAAATAGAAACCTTTCTGTTAAGAATTGCATCTATACCATAAATACCTTTTTTAATGTTTTGATTAGGTTTCGATTTTATTTGGGATTCACCAAGTGGTACCTCACTAATTTTTAACTTATTATCATTATAAAATTGAGCTAAAAATCCATTTTGGAATGACAAAAAATAAGATATTAAAGATTTTATTCTTACAGACGAAAGCTCAATATTATAAGTGCTATCGGCAAGCTGACTAGCGTAACCTTTTATCTTTATATCAACGAAATAACCATTTTCAAGTTCATAGTGTAGTCTGTGTAATAGTTTATTAAGTTGATTGAAATTTCCTTTTAGAGAATCTTCAAAAAACAAACTATTATCTGAATTATAATTAGAATATTCATCTATCTTCATAAAATAATTGACATAAGATTCTTTATAGTTTATTGGAGAAGAATTATAACTATCAATTTCAGGAGAATCATTATCAAAATATAAATTTAGTGGCAGAAATTCCGAATATGATGAAACTAAATTGCTTGGTTGTTCTGGATTAGAAATTGTAAAAGTAAAAATATTAGAACAACAGCTGTCACAGTAACTATTATCATTTGGACGATTAGAGGAAAAATATCCTGAATAATCATTATAATATTTAAAATATAAATCATCACTTTTAGAATTAAAATCATACATAGATTTTTTTTGTGACCAGTTATTTGGAATTCCCTCAGAATAAAAAATATCAAATCCACCAAGTGTGTAATTGGTATCATTAGAGCTAAAAAATAATGTACTCTTTGCCGTATCAAAGTATGGGGTGATTTCATCAGCAGATGAATTTATATTTTTTCCAGCATTTAATGGCATTCCAAAACCACCATCTTTATCAATTAATAAAAACCAGATATCTAAACCGCCAAAACCGTTTTTTCTGTTTGAGGTAAATGACAGATAATCCTGCTGATTTATTGTAAAAAAATTAGGTTGAGAGTTGTAATTCGAAACAAAAACATCGGGATATTTTTCTGATAAATTTTCAGCTTTACCTTCATTATATATGTAAATATCACAATTATTAAAACCATCACATAAAGTAAAATAAATATGATTTCTTTTCATATCAAATGATGTGTTTCCAGAAATAAAATTTTCAAAGTTTAAGTTTTTATAAGTATTTCTATCCCACAAATCATTACTCTTTTTTGAGATAAAAATCTCTGATACTTGCTTGCTTCCATTAAAGTATGAAGAAGTAAAAAAAGCTGTAGTATCATCAATTTGATTGAAGTCTAAATCTGAATTTTTGGAATTAATTGATCCTTTTAGTATAGATATGTCTATTTGGGATTTTAAAGAAAATGAGCCTAAAAGAAAAAGTACTATAAGTATTTTGGACATATATATTTTTTTTCTAATATAGGCTTTTTAGTGCTCCAAGAATATATTAAGGAAAATTCTAAACCACCATAGTTATTTGAAGCCTTGGATAATTTTGAAATATTAACATCATAGCTTAGTAATACATTAAATTTTTCAAAAACAAATCCAATTTTTGGTATAACAGCATCATTATCTCTAATTACCACACCAACTAAAACTTCATCTAAAAAGGTATTATAAATTGAGGATATTAAATCCATACCATACAGCAACTCATTTACATTTTGCTGTTCAGAATAAAAAAAGAGGGTGTTTAATAAAAAATCTGAGCTTAATATATGTGTGCCTGTTAAATGAGTATTAAACTTAATAGGCATTTTAGAGTCTATATTAGTATTAAAGGATTGTTGGGGTTGATTTAAGTGATAGGCAGATAGGCCAAATTCAAGCATATTTTTATTGTTAATTTTTTGAGAAAGAACGCCGCCTATAGCAAAATCTAAGAAAAATAAATTATCATTAAAAAATTGTTCTTCTTCTAGAAAAATAATTGAAGTGTAATCAATAGATCTTTGGTAGGCGCCAATTAATGTGCCCACAGATATAATTGAGTTGTTTTTATTAATAATACTTTTTGAAATCGAAGTGTTCACTCCTGTGGTATTAAAACTTGAAAGTCCAGATTCATCATGAATAAAATTAAAACCAAATGATAGTTGTTTATAATACTCCTTAGCATAAAAAGAAATTGCTAATGTCTTAAATGGATCTGTGACAGAACCCCATTGTGATTTTCTATGTAAAAGAGTTTGATAATCACTTGAAATTAATGCGGTTAGCGAAGGATTAAGATTTAGCTTAGCTATATTAAATTGAGAAAAGTGGGGGTCTTGTGCGTATAGCGTGGTGAGACTAAAAATAAAAATAAAAATTATTTGCCTCATTTTATAAGTGTTATATTTCCTTTTCTGAAAAAAACTTTTCCTCCGTAACAAGTCATCTCTAAATAAAAATCAAATACTTGAGGCTGTAACTTATTTCCTTTAAATATTCCGTCCCAGAAGTTGTTTATGTTGTTTGAACTGTAAACAAGCTGACCAAGCCTATTATATATCATTAGTTCAAAATTGATAATGTCTACACCATTATTCTGTATTTTATAAACATCATTTATCCCATCATCGTTTGGGGTAAATCCAGTTGGGATGATTATACTATCTTCATTACAAAACAAATCTCTAACTGAAATATAAATGGAGTCTTTGATAAAACAATAAGAATTAAAAACAGAGACATCATACCAATTTGAAAAATTAGCTGGAAATGAAATTTGTGACAAAGAGCTATTATCAAACCAAATTAAAGAATCACTTGACAAAGCATTTATTATAGCTGTAGAACCGACAATGAGATTATTTTCGTTTGCCCATAAAGAATCTAAAACAGGTAGCGGAAATGATGTAATAAAAACAGAATCTTTTATAATACAACCCGCGCTATTAACCACCTCCAAAGAATACCATGTAGATGATAACAGCTTTTTTTGAACAATAGATGAGTCTAAATTATAAACATCAAAATCAGATGGGGTCCAATTATATGAAACAATTGGATTAATAGGTGTATTATTAATTACTGAAAGAATTGCGGTATCGCCAAAACAAACAAGCGAGTCTGAAGCTATTTTAACATCAATCAGATCGGCAAGTATGGAAACACTGTCAACAACTGAACAAAGGCTATCATTCGCTTTTATATAAACTGTTTGGGGATAGTATGCGGTAAAACTTAATTGATCAGAGAGAGTATCAGAAAATAAATTGTCTGATGACCATAAAATATTGGTAAGATTATTTGTGGGATTAATATCTAGAAGTATTGGCAAATTACAATATGAAGTGTCATCTGGGGGGTCTACAATAAGATTGTTAACTACGATTTGCTGTGTCAAAGTATCATTACATTGATTTCCTGAAATAATTAATTGATAGATAATATTCGTATCTGATGATGAAAATGGGTTTGAAGTATTAGTATTGTTTAAACCTGCTAAAGGGGTCCAACTAAATATAAGATTTGAATCATTAATAGATGGTAAGCCAATTTGAGTCAAAGAATAGGGGCATTTAATTATACTCGGTAATGAATCATTAGTTCCTGATAAGACATATATAGATTTATATATAGTATCCGAAATATTGCAAGCTTGTGGTGAAGTAATAATTAATTTGACACTATAAACACCAGTATTTTGATACTGATGAATTGGATTAATGGAATTTGAAAAATTCCCATCCCCAAAGTCCCAATAATATGAAATATTATTTAGTTGATTTGTTGATGAAGTATTTATAAAATTCACTACTGTTGTGCAGTTTAATATTGGAGATGAAAAATCTGCAACAACAACAGGTCTTTTAAAATCAAATTTGAAAACAGCATTATTACAATTAGCACTATTATTTGTTGCAGAAACCGCTCCAGGATTGGGATAAATTGGAAAGTCATTATTATTTCCACAACCAGCACATACAGACTGATAAACAACTCCATTCTTATCAAATCTGCTTGTGCCACCGTCAACATGTTCTGTGCTTAAGCTTCCTCCAAAATATGTAGCATACTCAAGACTGTCTAAATTTTCATTTATTACAGCTAAATAAAAGTCATTTCCATCAGTAGTATTTTGATATGCATCAAATGTAACTGGAAGATTAAGAGTGGATAAAGAACCTCCTAAGTTTGATCCCCATCCTGAAATGTAAATATTATTACATTTATCAACTAAAAATGCAGTAGGAGAAATGTCAGGACTTCCGTTACCTGTTCCAATCATAGTAGATTGTGTTAGCTGACTTATATCATTATTAAAAATTGATATAAATTGTCCGCCACCTATAGTATAATAATTAGAGTTTTTGACAAGAGATAAAGAATCTGCTTTAGTTTGTCCAAAAATATAAACACTGTTATTATTATTAAGCTCAATAAAATAAGCTTGATCGTAATTTTCCGAACCAAAATATGAAGAGCTTAAGATTTGAGTGCCAGAGTGATTGATTTTTGATATGAATGCATCTGGATTAATAGAATCATTATATGTTGGATTGTATGATAAGGGTGTAGTAGGAAAATTTGCAGAAATAGTTCCCCCTGTAATATAGATGTTTTCAGAATTATCAATGGCTAAAGAATAAAGAGCATCGTCATTATCACCTCCAATAAAAGAAGACCAAATAATGGTAGAGAGTTGATTATCCATCTTAACAATACAGCCATCTTGCAATCCTTGCAAAGAAGATTGAAATGAATTTGGTGAAGTTGGAAAATCAGGGGATAAGGTTGAACTCACAATATATACATTGTTATCACTATCAACATCTATTTCACCACGAATTTCATCAGCGTAATTAAAGCTTAATTTAGAAGAGGTATTTAGACCATCGTTTTTACTTCCACCCAAAAATGTAGAGGACAAAAGTGAACCGCCATCAGAACTCAATCTTGAAACAAAAATATCCGATCCGTTGGGAAAACTAACACCCAGTCCAGTTGGAAAAAAACTATTTCCACCTAAAAAAAAACTATTATAAGCAAACGGCGTAACAGGAAAATCAGAAGACCCTGTTGTGCCAAGAATAAAAAGTTCATCATTGGAACCTACAACTAAACTATGAGGCAACTCGTCTGCAGAACCACCTAAATAAGTAGAATATATTCTTGAGGTTCCTAATGTGTCGTATTTTGTAATAGCAATATCAGTAATGCCCCCTTGAAAAGATTGTTGATATGCGCCAAAAGTAACAGGATAGTCAACTCCAAAAGCTGTACTTCCAGAATACAAGTAACCATTGTTATCATAAGTTGCTGTATATCCAAAATTATCAGACACAGATCCTGAGTATGTAGAAAAAATTAGTGTTGGGTCAATTATCACCGAAAAATTTGAATTATATCCCTCTGGAAAATTAAAACCTACAGTTTGTTTTTTTATAACATACTCACATTTCACTTCAATTGTATCATTATTTAGAATTTGATAAGCATAGGGTCGCATTTCTTTTATAGTATTAACTGAAGTTTGAATATGCAGGCTACCATTTACTAAAATTAGCGACTCAACGTCTTCATATTTCATTATAACGTCTCTGACATCAGCGTCCTTGCTAAGTATTAAATCGTATTTTAAATTATTATGGTGATTATATATTTTTAGATCTATTCCTTTATAGATTTTTTGCTGTAAAACCTCATTAAATACAGGTACGCTACTTACCCAATTTTGCTTTTCTCCTAAATAATAATTTTCAACATAATCGTATTTATTGTTATAGCTTATAGTAATGTTCTTAGAAATATTTTTAAATAATATTCTATATGAATGAAAGCTTATTTTGCTATCTGTATTTTTATGGTCATGAAAATTTTTAAGTTGCTTTTGATTATAAAAGGAAAATGATAATTTTCCACGCTCAACAAAAAGAGCTCCGCCACTTAATTTTTTTTTTGCAATAACATTAACAGGAAACTGTCCATTATTTTTCACAAAACCTTCTTGGGCCAATAAGTTATTTATAATTAAAAAAAAAGCTAGCGTTAAATATAATTTAAGAAAAATTATATTTTTCATATAACAACTATATATTACTATTAAGAATATTCATTAAGCTATCCTTAACAAACATATATTCATTTTTATTCTTCTTACTAATAGGATCACCTGGAGGGAGTTTTTGTTTGTATGGATCAACTTGTTTCCCATTTTTCCAGAATCTGTAACATACGTGGGGGCCTGTGGCTAAACCAGTACTTCCAACATATCCAATAATATCTCCCTGTTTAACATAAACACCTTTTTTTATGCCTTTTTTTATCTTAGACATGTGTAAATACTGTGTACTATATGTACCATTATGTCTTACCTTGACATAGTTTCCATTATTTCGCGTGTAACTTGCTGTAACAATTGTTCCATTTGCAGTTGTCATTATAGGAGTTCCTTTTGGAGCCGCATAATCTGTTCCAAAATGACCCTTCCACTGTCCAGTAACTGGATGTTTTCTATTACGGCTATATCTAGAACTTATACGATAAAAATCTAGTGGAGCCTTTAAGAAGGCCTTTCTTAAAGTCCTTCCTGATTCATCAAAATATTCTCCATAATTTTCGTTTTCCTTATAATAAAAAGAGTAAAACTTTTGATTCTTATGAACAAATTCTGCTGCCAGCACTCTACCTATTCCTATATACTCACCATCAATATAATTGTTTTCATAATAAACCTTAAAAGCATCTCCTTCTTGTATTTTAAAAAAATCAATGGTCCATGCGTATATTTCTGATAATTTTATGGATACTCTAGGGCTTATACCAAGTTTATCGATAGTCTCAGAAAGTGATGAATTAATTGTTCCTTGGGAAACTTTAAGTTTGGTTACGACTTCTTTCTTGCCTCTATAAATATTAATTTCATTAATTAAATCAAATACAATATAGTCCGTTGCATTTTCTTCATAAATTAAATAACACAATTTAGATATAGAATCATCTGAACTAATAAGTGTATATTTTTGACCTGAATTAACTCTTCTAACGTCAAATATATCTTTAGATTTATTTACTATTTCTGCTATCTGTGGATGGTCAATATGATTGAAATATAAAATCTCTCCAAGTGTTTGGCCTTCTTTTACTATTTCTTCTGAAACAGAAAATGTGTCAACTAGAATTCCATATTTATAAACTGGATCGTTAACCTCTTCGACATAATTAGCGTCATTATCTTCATGGTCTTTTCTTAGAAGACTATAGATGGCAAAAGCAAAAACACATGAAATAAAAAATACTTTGAAATAATTTTTCATTAGTGCAATTTATAATTTTATTTTATGAGATAAAAAATCAAATTCAAAAATTATTGACAATAGCTTTTGAACATTAAAAATAATTTTTTGAAAAAGAAAGAACCCCTTCTTCGTCAAAATTTTTACCCATAATTTGAAATCCATATGGTAGTTTTGATGAATGGTTATTAATTGGCATAGAAATAGCTGGATTTCCAGATAGATTAGCCAAAACAGTAAAAATATCTTCTAAGTACATTTGGGTTGGGTCTGTATTTTTATCTCCAATATTAAAGGCAACATGAGGTGTGGTTGGAGTCAAAACGTAATCAAATGATCTAAAAATTTCTTCAACCATATTTTTTATTTTTCGTCTAATTTTTTGTGCCTTAGTAAAGTAGGCATCATGATATCCAGAGCTTAAAACAAATGTACCCAGCATAATTCTTCTCTTAACTTCTTCGCCAAAACCGGTATTTCGACTAAGAACATAAGCTTCATTTAAATCTTTAACGTTTGATTCTCTATAGCCATAATTAATCCCATCAAATCTGGCAAGATTAGAAGATGCCTCAGCAGTTGATAAAACATAATAAGTAGCAACCAAGTAATCAAGAAGTGGAAATGAAATTGGCTCAACCAAAAAACCTTGGTTTTTTAATTCATTAATTTTTAATAGAAAGTTTTGTTTTATCTCAGGGTCTAGCCCCTTGTGATTTATGCATTCAGAGATATAAGCTATTTTTTTAGATGATTTATTAAAATTTAGTTTGGAATAATTAGGAACTTCTAAAGACGAAGATGTAGAATCATTTCTATCTTTTCCTGAAATTACTTCTAAAACTAATGCAATATCTTCAATATTATTTGCAATTGGTCCAATCTGATCAAAAGAGGAGGCGTAGGCTATTAATCCATATCTAGAAACACGTGAATAAGTTGGTTTTAATCCTATAACCCCACAAAAAGCGGCAGGCTGTCTAATAGAGCCACCAGTGTCACTACCTAAAGAAACTAAACAAAGTCCTTCAGAAACAGCAGCAGCAGAACCACCTGAAGAACCTCCCGGAACTTTATTTGGATCAACAGGATTCTTTACAGGCCCATATGTTGATTTTTCATTTGAGCTTCCCATCGCAAATTCATCGCAATTTAAGCGACCAATTATTATAGCACCGTGCTCGACTAAACGACTTACAACAGTAGCGCTGTAGACTGATTTAAAACCACCTAATATTGAAGATGATGCTGTAATGCCATGGCTCTCATAGCATATATTATCTTTAATTGCTACAATCATTCCAGAGAGCTTTCTGTGCTTTTTAAAAGACAGTTCTTGGTCAATTAATCGAGCTTGAGAAATGGCAGAATCGTTAAAGGTTTCAATAAAAGAATTGTTTGTGCTTTGATTAATTTTTTTAATATAAAAATTAACTAGTTCTTCACATGTAAAATTAGAGCTGTATAGCTCATTTTGTAGGTTTTTAAATGACCGAAATAACTTCAAATCTAAAAATTAGTTTTCTTCAGATTTATCTTCAGATTCATTTTTACCTTTCTTAAATTCATTTATTCCTTTACCTAGGCCCTTCATTAATTCTGGAATTTTTTTTCCTCCAAAAAGCAACAAAACAACAAGTGCAATTAAAAGCCATTCTGTTCCTCCCATTGTAAATAATAAAATAGTATTCATAAGTAAGTCGGTTTAATGTTAAAACAAAAGTAGCTAAATTGTTTTAAAAAGCTTCAAAAAGCCAGACCGAAGGGTCTTGTTTATCGTAACCCTGCCAAATTTCAAAATGCAATTCCGTTCTATCATCATTTTCTCTAGTTAAAACTTTACCTATTTCTTCTTTTGCAAGAATATTATCTCCAAGCTTTACTTTAACTTCTTCTAAGCCAGAATATACAGTGAAAAATTCTCCATGGTTTATCAAAACAGCCTTCCCCTCACCCTTAATAAAAAATATTCTTGATATCTTACCATCAAATACTGACCTAATGATAGCGTTTTTATTTGTTGCTATATTTATTCCATTATTAAAAGTTTCTATATTGCCAAATACTTTGTGTTTTTGTTTGCCAAATTTTTGAATTATCAATCCTTGTTCAAGTGGCCACGGAAGTTTTCCTTTGTTAGCACTAAATTTATCAGATAAGAGCTGAGCCTCAGGTGTTAAAGAAATTTTATTATCCTTATCTCTTTTAATTTTTTCTCGTGCTAATCTAATCTCTTCTTCAATTATTTTTTTTATCTTTTGTTCTAGTTGTCTAGATTTTTTTTGCTGATCTTTAATTTTCTTTAAAAATATTTGCTCAGATTTTTGAAGTTTAGATACAGCAGTTTTTTTTTCATCTTTAGAGATAAGAACCTTATTTAAACTCTTCTTTTTATTTGAAATAAGTTTAAGATTCTGTTCTTTCTTTGACTTAATTAATTCTTTCTGAGAAAATAGCCGCTGCTTATTTATTGCTAAACTATCTTGATTTTTAGTAATCTGTAATGCCTGTGTTTTCCTTGCTCTTGAGTATTCTCGAAGAAAAAGAATTCTTTTGTAGGCTTGATTAAAAGTTTCAGAAGAAATAATAAACATCAAATCATTTCTTTCATTTTTATTTTTTTGTAAAGAATATATTATTTCGGCGTACTCTTTTTTTAACTCGATAATTTCTTTTTCCGCATCATTTATTGACTTTTCATTTTCAAGTATTTTATTCTCTAACTTAAAAATCTGCTTCTTTAATAGATTCTGTTCAATATTTAATAACTGTAACAATCTCTCTTGGCTAGAAATCTTCTTGTCAAGATAATCTATATAAACAAGTGAAGATTTTTTATTTTCTTTTGTTTTATTTAATAAAGACGTTGTATAATTAATCTCCTTTTCTAGTGCAATTTGTTGTTGCTTTAAAATATCCTTATTCTGACCAAAAGACAGATAAGTAATTAATAATAAGATAAATAAAAAACTATTTTGTTTCATTATATTTTTTTGGGATTTTAAACGAAACTTTGTCTTTCTCTAAAACCTTAATCTTATTTAATATTAATTCAAATGAGAGTTTCTTGTTGGTTGTGCTGATAATCAACTTTTTTGGGTATAAAACACTATCAATCATTTGCGTGTCGAAATAATTCACAGTAAGTTTTTCACTTGCTGAAAATTTTCTAACAAACGATTCTATACTATAACTATTTAAGTTAACAACATATGTTGTTGAATCGTTCTGACTATCCAAAGTGACTGTATTTAATTCTTGTGAGCTTAAATAATTCTGTTTTGGAATTAGCACAGAGTTTGTAATTATACGTTCAATCGTACTTAAAGATAGGTCTAAACCATATTCTTCTTTAAAGTCTATAAGGTTTTTTATAAACCAAGTTGATTTTGTTCTGTCTATCGAATAAATTGAATCTCTACTAATCATTACTCGATTTACTTCGCCTATGATTGGTGCGGTTATTGAAATCCATATTAAACTATCCTTAGCCATTTTGAGACTAAATCCTAATGGCACACCACTATCTTGATTATTAATTTTTAATTTACCCCTTATATTAATCCATTTATATTCAGTAGTAGTAGAATTAACTTTTGTTATTAGATCGTCAACATTAATTTTACTAAAATCATTAATAGTCAACTCCTTTTTAATATTACAAGACATGGCTATTAAAAAGAAAGAAAAGATAAGAAGCTTATTCCAACAATTTTTCATTGCTAATTTTATTTTCTAAAATAATAGATTCTGAACCAAGAGATTTTGCTAGAAGCCATTTTTCTAAAGCTTCTTGTGTAAAGCCTAACCTAAATAAAATATCTCCATAGTGCTCAACAACAACAGGGCTATTATTACTACCGTTTTTTAATGCTTTTTTTATCCACTCTAATGCCGATTTATAGTCTTCTAGGCAATATAAAATCCAGGCATAAGTGTCTTGATATGTACCGTTATCTGGCTCTAAATCATTACATCTTTTTGACATTTCTTTTGCTCTTTCAAGATTATATTTCCTTAAAGACAGATAGTAACTATAGTTGTTTAATACTATTATGTTATTGGGATTTTGCAAGAGTATTTGTTCGTACAAAGAATCTGATTTTGAAAATAATTCTAATGAATGATAGGTGTCTGCTAATGATGATTGAAACTCTGAATATAAAGATGGATTATCAAAAACAAATCCAATTCCAGATTCTAATGCCTCTTTGGATTTGTCAAATTGTTTAAAAAATGAACAAGACACACCATAAAAATAATAATATAAAGGTTCGCTAGGAAAATAAGATAGAGCATTTTCACTATAATATAAAAGCGAATCATAATTAGCCTCCTCGACTTCTAAAAATAAAACCTGTGTCCACACAGCTTGCAAATTTTGATCTATTGATAATGATTTTTTATAATTTTCTTTAGCTAATATTTTATTACCACTTGCATAGTACAAATCACCCAGAACCGCATAGGTTGCTGAATTAGAAACATCTGATTCTTTAAGAATATCTGCTAACTCAAATGCCTGCTTTTTTATAGTGTCATTTGCATTTATAATCGAAAGATATGATGAAAGGATTGCTAATTTTGTTTCGGCAGCAATTTTCTCAGATCTAAAAGCTAATTTTAGTTCTAAAAAAGATTTTTCAAGATCCCCATTGTCTCTGTGAAAATTTGCTAGCGTTAAATGTATCTGGCCATTTTTGGGGTCTTTTTCTGAAATTGATTGAAAAACAATAATTGCTTTTTCTTTTTCATTAGTCAATAAATAAGCTTCAGCAAGAATTTGCAAAACCTCAAGGTCATTAGGAAAACTATTTGATAGGGTTTCTAAGCATTTTGTTGCGTTATTAAAATCTTTGAGCTGAAGATATAATTTATGCTTTTGCATAGAAATCATCTTATCAATTCCTTTCTTTTTTTCTAGATCTTCATATACTGAAATAGCTTTTAAATATCTTTGATTGTATATATATGTGTCTGCTAACTTGTAGTAGTTAAACTCATTTTTTGGCTCTCTTTTTACAATATCGGAATATTGCTTGGCAGCTTTGTCAAATTCTTGATTAAGAAATAAAATTTCTGCATGATTTCTTAGGTGCCATATATTATTTGTTTTAAGCTCAATTGTTTTTGAAGAGTATTGCTTTGCCTCACTGAATTTATTTAAGCTTTTTTTTATTAAAGAAATCTGGTAGTGAGGTTCAATTTTATTAGAATTAATATCTATACATTTTTGAAATAAACCAACTGCCAGCTCATAGTTTTCTAATGATTTTTGTTTAATAGCATTAAAAAATAGGTTATTAAAATAAATGTTGTTGTCCTGTTTTTTTTCTTTAGATAATGTTGTTTTCTTATTTTGCTTTTTTTCAGGGTAATGACTTTTCCATTGCCCAAATGCTGTAAGGTTAATAAAAACAAAAAATAGTATTACACTTTTTTTTATCATCTATCTTATTTCACAAAAATCTCCAATGCTAATTTCTTGATCTACTTTATGGCCATCAAAAAAAGTGTGATTACCGACCATTGAATTCTTTAATTTAGCATTCTTTATAGTTGACTTGCTCTGAATAATTGAGTTTGAAATTTCACTATCTTCAATGATTGAACCAGAGTCAATAGATACATGAGGGCCAATTTTTGAATTTTTTATTGTTATTCCATTTGCAATATAGCAGGGTTCAATGATTTCGGAATTAATGAGATCAACATTTTCATTAACCACACTTGTATTCTTGTTGTGCTCCAACACACGTTGACTTGTATAAACTGTAGCATCTTTGTTTCCACAGTCTAACCATTCATCAACCGTGCCGATAGAAAAGATTTTACCTTTTTGTTTCATGTTTTCAAGAGCATTAGTTAATTGATATTCACCTTTATCCTTAATGTTGTTATCTATTAGAAATTGAAGCTCTTTCATTAAATTTTCACCATCATTAAAATAATATATGCCTATAATTGCTAAATCAGAAACAAATTCTGCCGGCTTTTCAACAAAATCAGTAATGTGATTGTCTGAATTAATTTTTACAACTCCAAATGCTGAGGGATCTTCAATCTTATTAACCCATATTATTCCATCATTATTCTTATTTAATTTAAAGTCTGCCTTAAATAAAGTATCTGCAAAAGCAACAACAACATTTCCTTTTAAGGATTGCTTTGCGCATAAAATAGCATGTGCTGTTCCGAGCGGCTGCTCTTGATGAACAATTATACCTTTTGCATTAAGGTTAGATGCTATATCTATTAAATCTTTTTCTACTTCGGATCCAAAATCACCAATAATAAATGCTATTTCGTCTATTGTCTCATCACATACTTTGACAATATCTTGAACAAGACGTTCGACAATTGTTTTACCAGCAAAAGAAATTAAAGGTTTTGGAGTTGTCAGTGTATGTGGCCTTAACCTTGAACCTCGACCAGCCATTGGGATAATTATATTCATTTTTTATTAATTAAAAAAGTTTGGGTGTTTTGTTTTCTGTCATTTTTGGCTTTTCAAAAACATAGACTAAAAGGCAATATGCAATTAAAAATAAAATCTCTATTATTAGGGTAAAATTAGCATAATAAATTATAAGATAAATAAATATCATTAAGAAAAAATACATTAGTATCCTATAATAATTATAAGGTATTGGAAAGTGCTTATTTGACAAATAAAAAGATAACAGAACCATAGAAGAATAACATATTAATGTGGCCAATGCACATCCAACAAATCCGAAAACTGGTATTAATAAGATGTTTAAAATAATTGTTATTGATGCTCCAAAAATTGCAATATAAGCTCCGTATCTTGTTTTTTCAGTAAGCTTGTACCAAATAGATAAATTATAATAAATCCCTAAAAAAAAGTTTGCAAAAAGTAGTACTGAGACCACTAAAAAACCTCTTTCATCATGATATTTTGATCCAAGAAAGTTTATGAAAAAATCATAAAAAGTTGTGACAATTAGAAAAATAAATGAAGTGACAATTATAAAGTATTTCATAACATCAGCATATATTTTTCTAGAGTTGTGTTCTCGTTCTTGAGAAAAATAAAAGGGCTCAGCGGCAAACCTAAATGTTTGAATAAATAAAATCATAATTATAGAAAGCTTATAAAATGCTCCATAAAGACCTATCTCTCGAGAAATATTAGATGATTCTGGTAATAAATATTTAAGTAATATTCTGTCAATAGTTTCATTAGTCATTCCTGCTAATCCCGCAATCAACAAGGGAGACGCATAAATCATCATTTTTTTCCATAAGTTTCTTTCAAAAATCCATACAGAGTTTATCATCTCAGGCAAAAGCATTAGAATTGTTATTGCTGAAGCAAATAAATTAGCAATAAAGATATAGCCAACACCTACAGAAGGAGAGTAAACCGAGTTAACAAAATTTAATGACTGTAAATTATTTTCAATTGCATAAGGACAGTAAATAATAAAAAACAGATTTAAACCAATATTTATAAAAATATTTACCAATCTGATAAGGGCAAATCTAGTTGCTTTATTCAAAGCTCTAAGTTTTGCAAAAGATATAGATGAAATAGCATCAAGCCCAATTATTAGGGCAAACCATTTTACATACTCTTGATTATTTGGATAACCAATACTTGATGAAATGTTTTCACTAAAGACAAACATTAATATTATAAAAAGTAAAGATGAAAAAAGCAAAGAAATTAAAGAAGTACTATATACAATACGATTATTTTCTTTTTGTGAAAACCTAAAAAAAGCTGTTTCTATCCCATATGTTAAAATGATGACTAAAAATGCTACATATGCATAGAGCTCAGTTACAACACCATATTCTTCTGGCAGGAAATATCTTGTATAAAGTGGAACAAGCAAGTAATTAAGTAGTCTCCCAACAACACTACTTAAGCCATAAATGGCAGTTTGACTAGCTAACTTTTTTAAGGGGTTCAATTAAAGTTTGGTTTTCTTTTTTCCATAAATGCTTTTGTTCCTTCAGCAAAATCTTCTGTCTCGAAGCAATCTGAGAAAAAATTAATTTCAGATTCCATTCCATCAACACCATCTTGATAACATGCATTTATTGATTTTATTGCATTAGTAATTGCTGTTGAAGAATTTCGTTTAATCTTGTTTGCAATGTCAACACAGCTTTTTATTAAATTTTCTTGATCACACACCTGGTTAACTAAGCCAATGCTTAAAGCCTTTTCAGCACTAATCATCTTTGCTGTAGTAATCATTTCAAGTGCAATTCCTTTTCCCACAATCTGAGGTAAGCGTTGGGTTCCGCCGTACCCTGGAATAACACCTAAAGAGACCTCTGGCAGCCCCATTTTTGCATTATCTGAAGCAACCCTAATATGACAGGACATTGCTAGTTCTAGCCCCCCGCCTAAGGCAAAACCATTAATTGCTGCAATAAATGGAATAGGGGAGTTTTCAATTAAATTAAATAGTTTATCATGACCATTTCTAGATAAGTCTCTACCCTGCATTTTATTGAAATCTGAAAACTCTTTTATATCAGCTCCAGCTACAAACGCTTTTTTTTCAGCTCCAGTCAGAATCACACACTTAATTTCTTTATTCTGAATTATCTCTTTAATACATGAAGAGAGTTCATTAATTGTCTCGTTGTTTAAAGAGTTTAAATTTTTTGGTCTATTAATAGTAAGATAACTTATTTGATCTGAATTTTGAACAAGTATATTTTTGTAGTTCATTTATAATAGTTTTTATACAAATATAGCAGAATACCACACTATTTGAAATACCAATATTTTAAAAAAGTATTTTAACTATTTAGAGCCTCAGCTCCACCAACTATTTCAAGAATTTCGGCTGTAATTGCTGCCTGACGCGCTTTGTTATACGAAAGGGTAAGGTCTTTCTTTAGTTCTGATGCATTGTCTGTGGCTTTATGCATTGCAGTCATTCTTGCACCATGTTCAGATGCATGAGAATCTAAAACAGCTTTATAAAGTTGTGTCTTTAATGATTTAGGTATTAGCTCTTCGATAATTTCCTTTTTCTCAGGTTCAAAAATATAGTCGCCTATACTTGATTCATTTTCATCGATAGATTCAACTGGTAAATAAGCTTCATTCATTACATTTTGAGTAGCAGCATTTTTAAATTGATTATATACAAGTACTACCTTATCAAATTT
>ENA-ORDR01000121-ORDR01000121.1-marine-metagenome-genome-assembly--contig:-NODE-121-length-39767-cov-6.069312_pt1 | contig 39767 bp, 49 predicted proteins | sample MGYA00240993_ERZ508538 | MGnify/ENA primary metagenome ERZ508538 (study PRJEB26207, sample SAMN05421999) | marine metagenome | isolation source: Monterey Bay, California, USA | place: USA:Monterey Bay... | reverse complement strand
AACTTGACTTAGTGCATAAGCAGTTGTAGATCCATTGCCTGTAAAGCTATCAGCAGTAAATGTATTAGTACCACCACCGCCACCAATAGAACCCCATTCGCTTGTGTAACCTTCAAACTGCTCTAGGCTGCTATTGTATCTAAACATACCAGCAGCAGGGCTACCATCTCTTTGAGCCGTTGTACCAGCAGGAACCTTAACAGAACCTGTACCACTTAATGTAAGATTAGTAAATGTAGGACTATCACTTGTAGCTACACCTTGGTTCAAAGCCTTAACAGACGCAATAGCAGTAAGCTCAGAGTCCATCAAAGCACCGGCAGCAGTTACATTGGCTGTGTCTGTTACGTCAGCACTGGCTTCAATACCATCTAGTTTAGTACCATCAGTAGCTACATCACGACCATCAAAAGTACTATTGGTTGTGATAGCACCTGTCATAGCACCACCAGCTTTAGGTAGAGCAGCATCTGCTGTAGTACCTTGTGCGGCTGTAGCGTAGTCTGAAGAATCAAATCCTTTTACTTGAGCAAGGTTAGTTACTTCAGAATCCATCAATGCGCCAGCGGCTGTTACATTAGTTGTATCAGTCACATCTGCACTAGCCTCTACACCATCTAGCTTAGTACCGTCAGCAGCTACGTCACGCCCGTCTAAGAGGCCATCTGTAGTTAGGTTACCTGATATGACAGGGGCAGTTAAAGTCTTGTTAGTGAGCGTCTGAGAGCCTGTGAGGGTAGTTACAGTAGAGTCAATAGCTACTGTTATAGCATTACCCGTAGCACTAGAGTCAAGACCAGTACCTCCAGAAACTGTAAGAGTCTCTGAATCTAAATCAATTGCAATAGTCCCAGAGTCTGTGGTTACATCTAGATCTTGTGCAGTAACTTGAGAGTCTACATAAGCCTTAACAGACTGTTGAGTAGGTACAAGTGTTGCACTATCAGAAGCCATGTTATCTTCATCAACAAAAGCTGTGATGTTGATTGTGCCATCATCAAGACTTCCAAAGGTCAGGTCTGTAATAGTAGTAGCAGCAATAGTACCACCTTCTACTTTATCACCAGAGATTTGATTGTCTGCAAGTGTAAGAGTACCTGCTGAGACATCTAGAGTCTTTCCAGAGCCTACAGTAATATCAGACGTAGCAATAGTTGCACCATCTACCGTACCACCATTAATGTCTGGGCTAGTAAGAGTTTTGTTTGTAAAAGTCTGTGTGCCTGTAAGAGTTGCTACAGTACTATCAATTGCAAAGGTTACTGCATTACCTGAACCAGATGTATCAATACCCGTACCACCTGTAAAGGTCATAGCCTCACTGTCTAGATCTATGCTTAGAGCACCACCAGAGTCTGCTGAAAAGTCAAAGTCTTGAGCGGTTACTTGTGCATCTACATAGGCTTTAATAGACTGCTGAGTTGCTAAGGCTGTAGCACTGTTAGTACTCAGGTCATCTTCATCAAGAATAACTGTAACTGTAGAGCCGCTGCTTAATGTAAGGCTGTCAAGATTTGCAGTACCGTTAATATAAAGATCTTTGAACTGCAAAGAGGATGTACCAAGATCAATATCATTATCTGTTACAGGTACAATAGCACCATCTTGAATACGTACCTGTTCTACAGCAGCACTAGAGACTTCTACATAAAAGCCCCATCTGTTGTTAGTGCTGTCTACTTCAATCTTATTAAGGAAGTCTAAGTCACCAACCTTAAAGATGTTACCGCCTTGACCAGCAGTGCCATCATGTCTGTGGCCTGTAGTACTAGAATTAGACGCTGAGTAACTGAAAGAGTTTAAAAGCTGATTGTATTCATTATTAAACAAAGATGCTGTGATAGTATCCCCATCAGAAAATGTACTTTGTCTTGTATAGCTCTGAGCCATTTATTATCTCCTACCTGAAGGGGTGTAGTCTACATATAGACCATTAATAGTATAAGGTGAGTTAGTGTCTGAGCTTGTTATAATAAAGCTTACAGTATGACCACTCCCTTGAATTGCTTGACGTACTAGAGGATCAGGAGTAGCTCCAAATACATTAGTACCAAATATACCTGATCCAAATATACTAGGAAGAGGTATGCTATCTAAAATATAATCTAGAGGTTGTGCTATTAAAGGATCTTCATAATCATAACGCACACGTAATGTAGGTTGAATACCACCTTCAGGGCTTACTGAAACCCTGACATAGCGCATAGTCTTTTTAGTACCTACATCACCAAAGTCTAAGTTAGGTGTCTGATAAGATGCTGTTATATTAGACGCAGCGCCACCATAGTCATAAGAGTCACCTATGTTATGATTATAAATATAACCATTAGTATCTCCATGCCATGTTCTTTCAACACCATCTGCTCCAAAGTTTGAAGTAATAGCCGTAGCTTTAATCCCTTGAAGCTCTGAGTACTGAAAGCCTTCATTTGTTAGTGTGGCTATAATGCCTTTAGCTGAAGCATTAGCTGTACCCTCAGAATTATAAAATAATCTGTACTGAGAATTATCTCTTAACACAGCACTAGAGATAGTTAAGTTATCAACATTCTCTGCAATATTTTGAATAATAGATTGAATAGGTCTGCTTACTGCACCTAACTCTACGTCACCGATACGTGCTGTACCTGCAACAGTTCTTAGACCATCAGGGCTTAGGAACAACAAGTCACCTGCAATTTCTTGAATACTACCAGCACTTAAACAACCTACGTTCTTTGTAATTGGCTGCACAACAATATTATTAGAATCATTGATGTTTAAAAGTTTAAAGATACTATTACGACAAAAGATAATTAAGTCACTACGGAAACTAGCTAGTCCTACTACTTGGTCTTCAAGTACAATAGATCCTGCACCAGTTCCTGAAAAGTTATCAGGGTCATTTGTATGACTATAGTAGATTGTGTTAGAAGTAGCACCTGCACCAGCAACTACTAAGTGCTTGTCATGTATAGTACCTACTGCTGGAGCAACTGTACCATCAACTGTAATTTCACCTGCAAAGAAAGTACGAGAAGTTAAAGCACCAGTACCTTCCATCCTAAAGAAGTAAGGCTTGTTTACTCCATCGCATATAATAATTTCACCATAGTCTGAAAGCCCTTCAAAGAATGCAAAGCTAGTTTGACCTTGGTTAGTACGTGCTAAATCTGTACGCCCAGTAAATGTAGAATAGTTATCACCACTGCTGTGTACGCTAGACTTAGATATAGAAATCCATGAAGTGCCGTCCTGACTAAAAAATATACCAGTATTAGCACAAACAACTACACCATCAGCATAGCCTCTAATACCTAGTATTTTTGTATCTCCAGAAGGACGAACAGCACTGGTTCCACCAAAAAGATTAAAACCATTGACACGCCTGTAGCCGCCGTTAATATCTACTTCAAAGTTTATAAGCTTAGAAGCAATACCGGGCTGCTGGAGCATCTCAAGCTGGTTAAGGCTTGTGTATAGACCACCTTTAGCTGATAGACCAAACGGCTGTGACATTAAACAAACCTCATACGATCATCGGTAAGAATACCGGGATTAGGTGTCATCAAGTTACTTTTCATCAGACGTAAGCCACGCTTGTAATCTTCTAATGCAAAAGCTGAAAACTGTGGGCTTTCTTTAAATTGATAAATATAATATCTAGCTCTGTTAAGTAGCACAGGCTTGTAAGTATTTGGGAAAACTGTTTCGTCACTGTAAGCTGTCAGTTCTGTAGGTAGTACATAAGCATAAAACCACACACGGTAAACTTTGTCAGGTATGTTACTCAGACCAAACTTACGATTGTCTGGGCTTTTGATTACACTATTAGGCACACCGTAGTTTTGAGTATCTGCGTCATCTAAGTTTTCAGAGATTCTTCTGTAGTCCTTCCAATCATCTGTAGACATGAATCTTAGGTTACGTGCTGTGTAAGGGCTAGTCTCGCCATCAACACCAACAGTAGTTAAGTAAAAGTTATTCCAATCAATATAACCATAGTCAGTAGTCAGAGAAGAGCTAGTAGGCTTCATTGTGTACCAACGCTGTCCTGCTACTGTTTCTACATAGACATTACCGTACATAGGATCTGTCTCACCACTTAGGTCAGCAGCAAGAAAAGGCCATTGAGGTTCTTCATTAACAATGTCCAAGTATGATCTATTGATAGAATCTTTAACATGTTGTTGAATACCTACAGCAGACGGAAAGCTAGAACTAGTAAGTTCAACTTCATTCATTTCACGCAAAAGTTCATTTGCTAATTCTAGATATGTTGCCATTATTTATGTGCCTTCTGAATCTCAAAGCTTGCTGATTTACTTGCACCCTTGTGAGGTTTAAAGCCATCTTTAGGGTCTTTCATAAGTTTAAAAGACTTTCCAGCCTTCATCCAATGATAACCTTTAGGAGCTTCTACTTTCATTTTACTTTCTGCTTGACAGTCTTACTACCGCAGCTTTGTTCCATCTGTTGAACAGAAGCATAGCCACCTTTATTATATTTAACCTTACTGCCTTTACTCATCATAAGGTTTCTGCCTGTATATTTATTTTCTTTATACTTCATTAATCTTGCCCCATTGAAAAAGTTTTACTAATTGCTCTAGCACCTTCTAACTCTGTTGAGCACTCAGGGTCAGAGTCTTTATTAAAAATTTTATCAAAGTTATCTTTGTAACGTGCATAGTTACTGCCTTTGCGAACTCTACTGCCTTTACCAGCAATAGTATTTCTCATCATCATAGGCTTTGCGTCTGAACCAAGTTGAGGCATTTTTATCTCCAGTAAAAAGGAAAGGGGCCACCGAAGCAGCCCCATCCTAAAAGGTCTAGGCATCAATACCATAGAATGCTGAAACCAAAGCTTCTGGTCGCAGTACTTTAGAGCCATAGACATGTAGACCACGTACAATGTCACCAAAGCTATCTGGGTCACGGATGACTTCAGTGCTTGTGATTGTCTGAGCCGTAGCTGTAGAAGACAAGTGACCAGCAAGACATTGACCAGCAGCATTAGATACCGCAGGGATGTTGTTGGACTTGTACATGTTAAAGCCACGTAGCTTACCAGAGCTTACCAATCCATTGCGGATTGAACCCTGACCAGCATTGTAGTCTACAGACAATAGCTTAGAGCTAGAGCTTGAGAGTACTTCGTAGAACTCAGGACTAGCAACAAACCAGCGACCTTCTTCTGGAACATTCTGTTCGTCTAGCAAACGTGCCATACGAGCCATGATGTCTAGAGGGTCATGCTCATTAGTACCAAAGCCAAGGTCTAGGTTACCAGTACCGTCAAAAGTGCCAGAGGCAATATCAGTAGCATTGTCCGTACCAAGTACATGGTCAGGGCTAGAGCTAGATACGCCAGAGAACATAGATGCCAATACACCTTCGTCAAAAGCATCACGCAATGCGTAAGCTGCTGAAGAGGTTGCAACGTCACGGAAGTTAACGTGAGACATATTGGTTTCAATATCATCTACGATAAACTTAAATGCGTTAGCTGTATCTACAACCATTGTTACTTCTTGGTCGGTCAGCTTAGTAGCTGCTACATCTTGACCACGCTCATACTGATAAACAGTAATCGTAGGCTCTTTGATGATCCGTACACTGTCACCGAATGCAGCAATCTCGCCAGCATAGTCAGTGTTAGTGATTGCTTCAATTACAGAAGACTTACGGAAGAAGTTTAATACCTGCTTGGAATAAACTTTAGGTAGGAAGAACGAATTGTTCTGTCCTGCAACAGAGTTACCAAAGTTAGCATTGGTGTCTGTTGATGGTTCAAAAAATTGATCTGATTGATTATAAGCCATGTTAATATTCTCCTAAGAACACAAATTTAATTATGGAACTACGCGACCTTCAACCATTGCTTGTCTAATATCTTCTTCAAATCTATCAAACTGGTCTAAGGACATAGATCCTATTTCCCGTTCAGTCCAGATTTTAGGCTGTCCAGCATCGACATTGGTTGTTTTAGTTGAAACCATGTCAGCCGCTGATGCCCTAGACTGCTTTCTGGGCTGTTGTTTTGATTGATTTTTGCCAGTTTCTAATTTATAAAGATCAATAGCTTTTGATGCTAATGCAACATTATCAGGATTCTTATAGATCCAATCCTGTATTTGTTCAGGTTGCTCTTCTGCCCAAGCATGAAAGTCCTCATCCCCTCTGATGTCCTCAAAGTCTGGATGGCGTTCCTTCAATGTAAGTTCAGCATCCTGTCGCATTACTTCAGACTCACGCTGACGCATGGACTGTAGCTGTGCTTCAAGATCTGCTACCTGCCGTTGACTCTGTAGATGTGCTACAGTTTCAACAGTGTTATATAGATCAGGGTATTCTTCTTTAAAGCTTTCAAGATCTTCCATACTTTTAGGTGGTTGATATTGAGGTTCAGAAGCTTTAGCCAACGCTACGAGTTCCTGTTCCTTTTGCTTAAATTCAGAAAGTTTCTGATCATAATGTTTCTTTAGATCATCGTATCTTTTCTTATAGTTAGTTCTTTTTCGCGTCTCTTTTTCTTCAGGGGCCGCTTCTTCACGGGTAGCCTGTGGACGTTCAAAGAATAACCCGTCTGCTGAACCTTGGCTTGGCGCATCTTCTGTGTGCCATTCCTTTCTAGCGTTGTAAGGGTTACTAACTTCTTCTTGTACTTCTGACATCTTCAATCTCCATTACGGGGCTTGTGTCTTTGCAAGGTAGCCATATTAACTCCGTCGAGTTTATGGGGCTTGTCTTACCAAGGTAGCCGTAAAAATTATCGAAGGCTAGGCATCTTATTTGCACCCATCATGAGCTTCTTGATTTCCTCGTCTGTTTGAGAGAGGGGTGAATCTTGCTCTTCTGGGTCTTCTTCCATATAACCGCCAATAGCCTTCATTTGATAACCGCCGTCATAAGCACGTTCAGCATCATCCATCATAAGTTGGAGATTGTCTGCGCCTATCTGGTCGGTTGCTTTCTTGGTAATAACAAACTCTCCATCACTCAACCGAGCGGGGATAGAGTCTGATACACCTGTTCCGGGGCCGTCAACTTCGCCAGCACCCGAAAACTCTGATGCAACTGTAATTACTTTGTCCATGATGTCTGATAATCTTGGATCATTTTGTAATGCAGTTGCTAAATATTCTTGTTCGTCATCGTCAAGGGATTCATCCATGACGTAGCTAAAATAATCATCTTCCATCTCATCGTCTGGAAGTTGTGAATCCATTGCCTCATCCATTTCTTCTGGAGGTATGTTGTCGTATGTATCTACTGGCATACCTTCTTCTGGCATCATAAGAGAGCCTTCTGCTTTACCTAGACGTTCTTTGTCAGCAGAGTAGCGTTCAGCAGCTTCATCATTTAAATCACGTTTACTCTTTGAGGAAAGTAAAGACTTCATTTGTTCTTCTACTTTTTTTCTGTCTTCAGCACTTTTAGCTCTAGTAGTAGCTCTACGCAACTCTGCTATTTGATCAAGATCTTTTTTGTCTTGATCCATCTCCGCTAAAAATTCTAATCTTCTAATGTCATCATCAGTTACTTTACTCATAATCTTTCCTATTCAATGCTTCTTCGACCTGCTCTGGAAGTGTATCTAGTTTAGCCAGAAAACTCAGCTTCCCCTGACTGCGGAACAACTCCTGTTCCGATGTTGCCACCACCAGTACCTGTAGCTCCAAGTTCTTGAGGTTGTCCAGATACTCCTTCAGGGCCTCCCATTGGAGCTTGTCCTTGGTCAACGGGGCCAGCTTCTTGGCTAGGGGCTTGTCCAGCATTGTTTGCCATTCCTATAATTTGAGCCATCATTGCTGCTTCTTCTGGATCATTCATCAGTTCGTCTGGGTCTAGATCCAAGCTGTAAGCAAGTTCACTGATTAGCTTGTTCATTTTAATAAACGGTGCAACGGCAGGGTTAGCTGCTGTCTGAAGGAACATTGTAAGTCTTTGTGACCTTACTTCTTTCTGCATCAGACTGTTCGTACCCGTGGCTTTTACTTCTAAATCACCCTGAACACCCAACTTAGACTCTAAGAACTGCATATTCCATTGGAAATAAGCATCACCTAAAGGTTTTAGAAGGAAGTCATCAAGATTTTTAATAACAGTTTTAATGTTCAAAGATGCTGCACCAAGCAACATAGACATGCCAGAAGCAGTACGAGTCATACTCTGTACGCCTGTTTGACCGTGACTATACGAAGGTATACCTGTTTGTTCGTCTGCAAGCTGTCTAAACTTATCAAACATCTGCATGTTTTCGTTGGTAGTGTTAGGGAACTTCAAACCATTAATAGCTGTTCCGGGTACACCTGCTTGCCTACGGAATACTTTACCGGGATATATCTCCATTGACTGACCACCTACAAGGGCAGTCTCATCTACATCAAAGATTACAGAGCCTGATAGGGCTAAGTTGTCAATAGCCATACGTGCATGACCATTCATAATCTTTTGAGAGTCATCCATGTTTTCAGCTACACCAATACCAAAGAAGCTGTAGGGGTTCTTTTCATAGCAGAAAGCATGATATGGAATGCGGAAAGGAGTGAAGGGGTTTACTACACTACGAAGCATCCTACCATTACAAATCCAAGCGTTAATCTGTACTTCATCTAGGTCATCTACTTCTTCAGGAATGTCCATACCTACCTGTCGGCAGTACTCTGCATCCATAACACCCCAGTACTCTAGTACTTCATACTGTGAAGCACCGTACTCATCATTACGGCTGTCATCTTTTAATTCTTGTTCGTAGTCTTCTTCAACGTAGTTAGGGCCGTCATTCAAACATTCTCGGATAGCATCCTTATCAAAGTAAGGAAGCTTACCAAGGCTACGAAGCTGTGTACGGTTCATTCGGTGTCTGTGGAACGTATACTCTGCTTCATCCATATTAGTTGCATTAGGATCAGGAAAGAAATCCCATATACTAACGAACTCCAAGCGAGGGACACGCACATCAACAGGAGTATAAACACGTTCACCGTCCTCTCCTTCTTCCCATCTGTGTAATGTTTTATTAAAGTTGAAAGGCCCCTTTACAATACCTGTACCAAATAAAGATGCTTCAAACAAAGAGTTTCTTAACTCACTAGCACCATTAGATTCTTCTATCTGATCATGTATAAGCTTTTCCATTCGTCTAGCAGCTTTCTGTGCTGGACTCATTTCTAATGCTTGAGGGTCTGGTGAAGGGCCTTCAACAAGCATTCCTTTTTCTTCTGCTTGTTTATCTAGCTTCATGTCTTCAAAAAGACCAGTACCGTAAGTAGCACCTGCCTTTAACACTCTACCGTCACCTTCAAAGCCTACATCAAAAGGACTTACTACTTCTTCTTGTTGTTCTTGCGGTTCTTCTTGGGAGGTTTCTAGACCCGGTGCAGCCCCTTGAGGATTTAAATGAGCATACTCTGCAATGCCTTCGGGTACTTTAGTTTCACTGATACCGATAGGAAACTTATTGGCACCAAACACAACATCTACAAGCTGTCCAAAGGCTGCAAGTACTTTAGTCTTCGTAACTTTAACAAAGATCCTAGACTTTTCAGACTCTCTGAATCTAATGTTCTTACCGTATAAACCACGGTAGTTATGATAGGCTGTAAGCCACCGTGTCTCATCTAAGTCTCTAGAAGTCTTAGCGGATACAAAGCGATCATTAATAAGGCCCACAAGGTTATTTTGTAGCTGCTCATCTAGAGTTAGCTCTATGCCTTGTTCACCTTCAACTTCACCAAAGTAAAGTTCATTTGCTGTTAAACTATTTTCTGACATTTAGTATCCAAACTCCGAGTCAACGGGTGTATAAGCCTGTTCCATACGCATGTTTCTAAACTGACTAAAGATGTCATTGACCTTTGGCCTAGACATAATTAAGTATCTTAAAGCATCGTATGCGTGATCAGGCGCATTTGTATTAACATCTTCAGGGTTAGATTTATCCAGAGGAATGCTTTGGAGTTCTCTGATCAAGTTTGGGCAGCTATTAAATATCTGTATCTTAGGTCTGCCACTTGGTTGAACTCTCAAGTATTCGTGGATTTGAATCTTACCTTGTATTCTATTCTTGTCTGCTCTACGCAGCTTATGCCCTGCACGTTGAAGTGTCTCTCCAACCGTAGGGCCTGTTGTACCTGTTCTGTTCCATGCTGCTGTATCTAATACACCCTGCACTGAATAAGGGTCTTCTAGTTCCATGTTAGTAATCATTTGAGCTAACATCTCACCTGTTAAACCTTTACGGTATAACTCTCTGTATATAATTAATGTACCATCAGAGGGATCAACACAACCCCAAATACAAGAACTTTCAGAAGCATAACCATAGTCAATCCCTTTTAATCTTTCCCAACCTATAGGTATTTCAAAAGGAGTAATAACATGCTTCAACACATCAAACTCTGTGAAGGCTGCACCTTCTGTAATATCCCAGTTGCCTTCTAAAAGTTGCTTACGTTGTACATCTGGTAGAGCTTTTAACATTTGCTCATACCTACCGTCTGTAGACAGGTAAGGGTTATCTTCTAAACGTGCTGGTATAAACTTACGTGTTAAGCCATCCTTACCTGTAAAGCTCTCATTAGGCTCTGAGGGATTCACATAACGCTTCTTTACCCATGTCGCACCAGCACCACCGGGGTTAGCTGTACAACGCATGTACGGAGTAATCTCAGGGTCTGTAGTACGTAGTCGAGATGCTAGGTAGTTCCAAGAGAACTCTGTACTAAGGTGAGTAATCTCATCAAAACCAATCCAACTATATGCTTGACCCTGATACCTATATACGTCTGCATCACGTTCAAGGAATCCAAACTCTAACTTAGCACCGCTAGGAAACGTCCAGATCTTTTCTACTTCTCTAAACTTACAACCCGGAAAAGCCTTGGGATATAACTCACGGCTTTTATCAATTAACTCCCTTAGTTCAGGCATGGAGCGTCTAAGTATCAACGCCCTATGAGCAGCCCTGTGAGCGAACCTAAGGGGATCTACGAGCATAGCATAGGACTTCCCTCCTCCTGCTGCACCACCATACAATACGTCTGTCTCAGGAGCCGCTAGGAAGTCTGTCTGCGGCCCTTCGTTTGGACTAAAGATAACTTCTCTTTCTGCTATCTCTGCTTGTACATTATTCGGTAATATTTCTATATCAGCTAGATCTACTACCTTGCCTTCCTTGGTAGAAGTATCTGCTGGTTCATCTAACTTACTTTGAATAGATGTTTGTTTCTTTAGAGTAGTCCTTACAGCGTTTAGATCTTTCTGTAATTTCTTTTCTCTCTTCTGTTTTTCTTTAAGAGACTTCTGAGCAGACATCTTAGCTTTAACACTACTATGATAATTGTACTGTCTCTTAGGTGCATTAGGATCTAATAGACCTAGTGCAATCTTTTCCTTCTTAACGTAGTTACTTATTGTCTGATGAGAAATCTTAGCATCTTCTGAGGAGCTTTCGAGTATGTCTCTAGCTTCTCTTAGGCTTGCTATCTTACCAGATATAACACCATCAATAGTATCCTGAAGAAGTTTAATCTTTTTAGGCATAGCATTAAGCTTGGAACCATCCTCAGATAACTCATAACCAAAAGGCTTAGAACCTGCTCGTACAGGTTTAGTCTTTGGAAACTTAATCTAACTCACCTTCATAGGTATTTACTTCTTTAGCGGGTAGAATAAACAAACTACCTGCATTAACATCCACGTTGTGGTTAACATCTAACCTATCGGTCTTAGCTATACCAACTCTATCAAGGATAGTCTGAGCCGCATTTAGCTTAGTGTTAACCTGTGGTATCGCTTCATCTGATGTCATCACTTCTACTAACTTAAAAGCTGCTTGAGGAGCAGACTGTGCAAGGATGTTTGAGGCTAAATCTATCACTTCTTTTTGTAAACTTTTTATGACTTGAGAGTGAGTTCCTTCCGCATATCCTGCTAGTACCGCTGCTGACTTTGGATCACCTCCTGTGTCTATCAAACAATCCAGAAACTTCTGTTGCTTTTCAGTTAACACTCTTTCCTTGTTAGGACGAGCATCTTTAGGTATAAAGTTAGATATATGAGACATAGTTCCAGCAAATATATAACAGTATACTGTTGAGATAGAGGTTTGTCAAGCATTATTTTCTTTTTTTTTTTAACAAAAAACACTTGACAAAGTTAACATCTAACAGTATAATACTTATAAGTCTTCTCCCTAAAGTAACATATAATTTATATATATAGTTAAATATATAGTTAAAGTATATTTTACTACTGTAAAGGTGAGCGCAATATTCTGAATATTTATAAGTATTGGGTGGTAAGCTTTACAATTTTAAAATAGTGCAAAATGTAGATGATTGTATTACTACCACCCCCTACCCCCATGGCCACCTGCCCGGCCCCATCCAATGCGAATGCGAATCATTCTTATTCTCAATATTGTTAATATTCTCAAATGCAAATGCGAATGCAAACGATTCTTATTTACAATACGATTAAGATTAGCACTACCATTTGCAAATGAGAAAGATTCTTATTTACAATATTTTAAATATTTGGAATTTGTACCTATTCCATACCGGACTTTTAAATATTCCCAATAGGAATAGATTTACAATATTTAAAATACATGCAAATAGCGTGCCAATGTTAGTTATATATTCCAAATACTCAACAATTCCAAAGATTTAAACTACTGTAAATCTATCCAGTACTGTACATATATACATATTCTAATTCTTCCAATACTCCCGTCTAAACCCTCATTTATTTATTGATAGCCTACTATCTATTTCTCAAACCATACCTCAGAGAGCAATTCTCGACCTCTCAGGACCTGTATAAATATACAGTTTCCCCTTAGTTTTTCGTGTTGGCATGTTAGTTGCATGGCACAATACTGCTATGGTTTACTGTACATATATACAGTATTTTCAATACTCTCCATTATCTCTCCATTATATCTCCATGCTCACTCCACAACTTATTGTAGATCTCAAAGTTTAGATGGTGTTTAATTCTCCCATCGCCACAGAGTAGTACGGCGATGAGGAAAACCGCTTCAATTATCTGTTTTCAGATAGATGCATTTCTTTTAGGAATGCGTTTCGGGTAGCACTTAGAAAGTGTGATACTGGATTGTTCGAGGATGTTTAAAGCACTTGATTTGCTGGCTAAGAGAACCGGCTCTTCAAGTAACAGGTACGCGCCAATCATTACGATGCGGAAAGTACCGGCACATTTTGCTGGGCGTATATGTCAAAGCTTTATTACATTTTCTACATTCTGGTGCATTACTGACTAGGCACACAGCGCAAAATTGAACCGAACCACTACGGATTAGTAAAATGGCCACTATGGTCAGGTTAGACTATGTTAGCAAAGCGCACTTACAATTTGCGTATGCCGCGAGGCCGCTAGCTATTGACTATTTCAAATGGATGCTGGCCCAAAATTTAAGCGCTGCCCAGCCTCGAAAACTGCTTACTTGCTCTTAGCTTGTTTGCGGTTTATTTTGCTGGAATAGGAGATCGAACAGTAGTCGAAGCCGAAGCGGAGCGAGAGCCGCCTAGGATCACAAGGCGATACGGTAAATACGTTTCGCGTAATGCGGTAGACATAGCCGGTTAATGTTCAGATTTTGTGCGTCCTAGCTAATTTTATAATTTACAGAGACGAGCCGATACAGTTGAAGGTATTGGCGAAATATTAATTTTTTTTTTTAATACTTAGAAGGGAACAGTAATTGTGCTGTTCCCTTTTTTTTTGTTTTTCATAATGTCTATTGAGGTAATAGATATTCCCAAAAACAAAACGAGGTTACAAAAAATGATTAACACAATCAAAAAATTAAACAATGCACTAAACAAGATCAGCAAAGAGAACACTGCTAGCGTATTGCTTGAGGCGGAACAGTTTGCGGTGCAGCAATTAGTTGAACACAAAAATGCTTCACCTATTGCGGCAATCGCTACGGCATTAAGCAACATTGCTGGTAAACCTTTTGGCTTATCCCCAAAAGAATATGTGGCGCACTACGAATCGTTTGGTCTGGAATGGAATGCCAAGGATAAGGTATTCAAATTCGGAAAAGGTGCGGACGTTACTGGTGCAATTGCTGGCTATTGGTTAGCAATGGAACGGCCAGAATCTGAAAAGCTTACGCCAGTGCAAAAGGCAGAGAAGGCCATGGGTAATATTGTAAAAAGCAAGGTGACGTATGAGCAAGCTTTAGCAGTACTCAATGCGGCATACAATGCACAAGCTGTTGAAGCAGCATAGTTACTAGACCATGCCTATCTATAGGATAGGTATGAATGTATTAACTGAAGTAAAAGGTAAAACTATGACATTGAAGCAAGCAAAAAGAGTACAGCGAAACACTAACGCTGCGAGGTTGAAAGCACGGAGACGTAACGCCATGCGAGTGGCACCGTTGAAAATAGATCAGGAAATAAAAAAGCACTACTGGTTAAAGGTACAGGCAGATAAGAGGGCGCAAGATTAGACAATATACTAGGCCCATCTGAGGGTGGGTCTGAATATGTTTTCTAAAGCAGCACCTGTTAAGGCAGGGAACCATCCTACGGGGACGATGTAAAACTTCCTTATTGCAACCTGAGCAACAGTTGTTAAACTGCTCACTAATCTAAATAAGATACGAGGGTAGCGTATGACTAGTGAAGTACTCACAAAATTAAAGGCAGTATCGGACTCACAGCTATTGGAGTTTAGCCAAGAGTGTATCCGTGCTAGGGCAGGTAGATTGTTTCAAAGGTGTGAAGAGGAACGTGTACGCAGAGTTGAATGGAGAAAAGCACATGGGTAAGTTATTAGATACAGCCAAGAAAAGTGGTAACACTAAGGTGGCAAAGACAGGCAAGAAAAGCAAAGGTGCGGTGCGTATGGCACAACTATCAATGATGCCTGATAATATTCTATGTGCTGGGGCTAAGGCTGCTGGGTGCATGGATTTCTGTTTAAAAGAGGCAGGACTGGCTGCGGTGTATGACTCTGTAAATGAGGCAAGACAAGCAAAGACCGACTACTGGCATTCTGATCAGGAAGGATTCTTAGTACAATTGCGAAGGGAGTTAACTAACTTCACTAAGTTATGTGCAAAGCAGGGTGTGCAGGGTGTGGTCAGGCTCAATGTGCTATCTGATATACCGTGGGAAGATCATAGCATACCTCAGGATTTTCCTGATCTGTTCTTCTATGACTATACCAAACGGGCCATACGTCTAGGCAAAACACCCTCTAATTACAAGTTGATGTTCTCATATAGTGGTAGGCCACAGTACCGTAAGCAGGTAGCTATAGGGATGGAGTCTGATGTACCTATGGCTGTGGTGTTCAGAGGCAAGATGCCCACAGAGTTTATGGGGCGTAAGGTTATAGATGGTGATCAATCTGACCTGTTCAATGTCAAGGCAGGTAAGGTGGTTGTGGGTCTAACAGAGAAAGGCCCAGCCAAAGAGAACGACAATGGTTTTGTTGTAGATGTGAACCTTATACCTTTGGCTCAAGCAGCATAGAACCCTCGCAACCTGAGTATGTTGTTAAACTGCTCACCTATGAGGAAGTGACAGAGTGGCTTATGTAATGGACTGCAACTCCATTTACGAGGGTTCGATTCCCTCCTTCCTCTCCAAATTTATATAACATAGGAATGATCATGAGTGTAGATAAATCTGATGAGTTCTTTGAGCTTATAGCTAAAGGTATAGATCCTTTGCAGCACGCATTAAAGAAGCGTAGAGCTGCGTACAAGGCGTTTCTGGAGCGTGAACTATTAGTAGAGAAGGCTGGCTCTAAGGGCTGGTCTATATCTGATGACGGTACCTTAATAAGTTGTCATGCTACTAGCCAAGATGTAATGGCAGAGGCATTTAGACTTAGCCAGATGCGAAACCCACCAATTAAAATAACAGTAGACTGTCGAGGAGAATAGTATGGACTTTCATAGAGTCAAGTCAGTAAAAGTTGTAAAAGATTCAGAAGATAGATGGACTACCTTGCACATTGTGCGTGAGGAGAATGTCAATCTAGATGATGAAAGTGTTAAGCACATAGCAGGTATGCTCAGTATGAGAGAGATTGATGTGATGCGTGTACTTAACTTTACTAGGGGTTTAGGTACTCTCACAGAAGAGGTTACTTTATTCCCTGTTACCAACAAACAAATCGAGTGGGAGTTTGAATGAGTGATATAGATAGGCTGCGTGAGCTAAGTGATGCTGTTTTAATTGACAAGCATTGGGCTGACGCTGAAGAGCAGGAGTTTATGGTGGAGGTGAGGTTCTTTGTGAATGCCTCCAGCAGAGAGGATGCAGTATTAATAGTAGATAAGGCTATCAACACTGCTAAGTTAAATGAAATAGAAGCATGGCAAATTGAATTAAGTGAGGAAGTATAATGAAAAGAGTAGCATATTTAGAAGTTCAGACAGGTGAAGCACCATCACGTACCACACAACCCCGCTCTGTATGGAGAGAGTTGTTCGGAAGTATGCGCCGTGGTGATTGGATGTTTGTTGAAAGGAAAGACCACTCAAGAGTAGCTGCGTCCGCTAGTATTTACCTTCGGGGAAAGTACACAATGTACAAGGTGCCTGAAGGTTACTGCTTAATGGTAATTAAATAACTGGAGTTTCACTAATGATCTATCGTCTAAGGAAGTTTAAGAAGCGTTATGGTATCAAGTATGGTCGCTCCTATCTTGCAGTTCATATGGGCAGGCGGTCTTGGTATGTCCCTCATCACACCCGTGGTAGTGTGTTTACCATTAACGATTGGCATGGGATGACTGAGGTGATGAAGCATGACTGATACATTCTATCAAGCTATTCAGTGTCAGGGTAACCTAGATAAGATTATCCCTTACAGGAACCATCCATTGGCAGGACTCGTAACATCTGAAAATATTGAGATGATCAAGATGAGGAGGGAGGGTTACACCATACAGTCAATAGCTGACACCTTGGGGGCTAGTTATTCTAAAGTGCAACGTACCATTAGGAAGTCTCCACTCTGGCTTGATTAACCTAGTGAATAATTTTGACAACCATAAACAAATATGCTACCCTCTATTGTAAATAAAGAGACAGCATTTAAAATAAATAATTTAAAACCAAAGAGAAAAAGATGAATACATCTAACATAATATATCTAAACGATAACAAGCCAAATGTTGTACCCCTAAGTGAATTAGTTAATGATCATCCACTAGATCTACTTGATCCGCCTGATATTGTTAACACTGTTATCGAGGCCAGACCTATGTACTACACCAGTACCAATGGTTCCCCTGCACTTGATACAACACGTAGAGGGTTACATGTTGTTGGTTCAGACATGACCCCGCCTATGTTTGTTGTTAAGCCAAGCTACAAGTTTGAAGGTGCTCAGTATGGAGACATCTACAAGGCTATGGTTAATATCTGCAAGGCTTCAGGTATCAACTGTGCTGGTGCTAAGGTTGACTCAATGATGTCACCTGATGGTGCGTTGGGTACTATGACACTGACTTTGCCTGAGTATACCATAGAGACTGCCAAGGGTGACGAGAGTATATTCCAAATCAATGGTCGCACCTCATTCAATGGTACTTGGAGTGTTGTATTACAGATAGGTGCAGTACGTATGGTATGCACAAACGGTCAAGTGTTTGTAGATAACTTCAGCATGTACAAGTCCAAGCATACACTCACCATGTCAACTGAACATGCACAGCGTAAGTTGGCTGCTGCATTGAACAGCTATCAACATGAGGCAGAGCGTTGGAAGGAGTGGAACAAGAACAGCATCACCAACCGTGAAGCCTTCGATGTATTTGCAATGGCTGCTAAGTGCAAGTTTGTACTAGCCAAGCCTAACATGTCTGTGTATGACCTCATGGTAGAGCCTGAGGTGTACCGTAACAGGGCGCTACAGTACATGTGGAACCAATACACCACTGACGATCAAAAGTCTCTAGGATCGACACACTGGGCCGTATACAACACCATGACACACTGGAGCACACATGCACCTGCTGCTAAGAAGACAGCGGAAGGTAGCATCCTATCAATCAAGGCCAAGCGTGAAGACTCAATACGTCTGACGGCTGGCGCACTACTAGCGGTAGCTTAATCATGCAGAATATAATTGATGTGTCTAATCATGTACTAAAGTATTCGCAGGTCTATCTTATGGATGAACCTGCTGGTGAGAGTGTACAAGAAGAGGCACTTCAATTACTTCTCAAGCATGGGGAATACGTGCTATCATTCCTTGAGATATACCTAGCAGTGTGTAAAGAAGAATTAAATAACGAACACGACAGGAGCTAAGATGAGTGCCATAGATCCAGATGAATGGAGAGGTGAGTTTGAGGCAGAGATTGATGATTGGTGGGCGCAGCTATGGGCCTTACGCATCAACGCTGTCTTACCTTTAGGGTCAACCAAAAGTAAATTCATTTCATTTGTCCACGATAAGTGTAGTGAAACAGACAACAGGCGGATAGATGACAGTGATTTATCCAACCTGTTCAGTGACTTCTTAGATAGTTTAGTGGAGGGAAGTATCGAATGAGTAAGTATCAGATGAGTGAAGATCAATACGCTAAGTTCAACGCTTCCTCATACATGGGCATCTTGTACGAAAACAAATGTGCAATCACAGGATTACTTCTAGGTTACTACGGTAAGGATGAACACGCCGTAGAAATCTCAGAAGGAATTGATATTGATGTGCAAAAAGATGTGTACATCCCCTTCCTGAAGGAGTATTATAACCAAACTTTAAACAACAACGGAGATAAAGTATGAACCCACCTAACATTATAGAAGGGCAGGTCTACTTCCCACACCTCGTAGTACCCAACCTTGACTATAATAAAGTCAAGTCTTGGTATGAGTTGCAGTTAGCTGTATCAGATGATGTATTTGAAATGTTCAAGGAAGCAGGATTCTCTGACTCTTTTCTGTACGCGGCTGGAAAGAAAAACTATACACCCGACCCGGTGATTAAGTTTGCAACTTGGGCGCACAACAATGATGGCTCTCAAATTGCTCCACCTATTGTGGTAGACAAGGATAAGAATCCTTCGACTGCTTCCATAGGTAACGGCTCCACCATTGCAGTACAGTGGGCAAGAAAAGAGTATGGTCAAATGACTAAGATCATTCGCCCTCAACTACAGGCTGTGCAAATCCTCAATCTAATTGAGAGAGGCGAGGCAGCAGCACCTACCAGTGTAGAATCACTAGCATTTTAAAGGAGATAACATGAGTGAAGAGCAGCAGACAGTCACTGTAGATGGTAATGAATACAATCTAGATGACCTATCTGAAACAGCTAAGGCTATCGTAGGCCATGTGATTAACATAAGACAGGAGGTGGGTGAAGTAAGCCACCGTCTTGTGACGTTACAGGCTGCTGAGTTGCAGCTATCCAAACAGCTATCCACTGAACTAGATAGTGAACCGGCTGAAGGATCAATAGTAGAGGAGTAAGTTAATTGAGTTTTGTGAAACTCCATCAACCGTGTCCTGAGTGTGGGAGCAGTGACGCATTGTCTGTCAATGATGACGGCAGTGCGTTCTGTTTCGCATGTAACGACAGGTTTAGCAGTAGAAAGTACGAAGCATTGACGGGTCACATACCAACAGGAGATATTAATATCAACTTAATTACAAGCGAGCCAATCACCTTTGCAGAAGAGGGTGAGTTCATGGCGTTACGGGACAGAGGTATATCAGAGGCAACAGCCAAGAAGTATGGTGTACGTTGCATCACAGGGCCAGACGGCTCTATTCAGAAGCACCTCTATCCTTACCTTAAAGACAAAGAGATTGTAGCCTACAAGGAAAGAATCCTTGGCGCTACTGGAAAGGAAAACTTCTTTACTAGAGGAGCAATCAAGGAGTCAGGACTATTCGGTGAGCACCTATTCCAAGAGGGTGGTAAGTACATTACCTTGGTGGAAGGAGAGTGTGATGCTATGGCTGCATACGAACTGCTAGGTTCTAAGTGGCCTGTAGTTAGTATAAGATCAGGAGCTAACGGTGCAGAGCGTGATGTGAAAGCATCACTTGAGTACCTTGAAAGCTTCGATACAGTCATCATCAACTTCGATGAAGACAAGGCAGGTAGGGAAGCAGCCAAGCGTGTAGCTAGCTTACTCAAGCCCAGCAAGGCTAGGGTAATGACGCTACCTGAAGGCTACAAAGATGCCAACGAGATGCTGAACAGACAAGACCACAGAAACTATGTGCAAGCTTTCTGGGCAGCTAAAACTTATACACCGTCTGGTGTTCTTAGTGTCACTGAGAATCGTGATAAGTATAAGAACAGAGAGAAGGTTCAGTCGTACCCTTACCCTTGGGACGGTTTGAATCAGAAGCTAGAAGGGTTACGGCATGGTGAGTTGATAACATTAACTGGTGGCACGGGACTAGGCAAGTCTAGTGTTACGCGAGAGCTTGAGCACTGGTTAATTAAAACAACAAACGATAACGTAGGTGTGATCGCGTTAGAAGAAACCTTCAACAGAACAGTAGACGGAATACTTTCTATTGAAGCCAACGCCAAACTACACATCGACAGGATCAGAGATCAGTACACAGAGGAGGAGTTAGATAACTTCTTTGATGTTATGTACGATGGTCAGAACAATAACCGTGTATGGATTCACGCGCACTTTGGTGCGAATGATATTGATTCTATCTTCAGCAAGCTTCGCTTCATGATAGTTGGTTGCAACTGTAAGTGGGTAGTCATTGACCACCTGCACATGTTAGTGTCCACTACGGTGGAAGGTGACGAGAGACGGTCAATTGATGCTATCATGCACCGACTAAGAACCCTTGTAGAAGAGACAGGAGCAGGTGTAATACTTGTATCTCACCTCCGCAGGGTAGACGGTAACAAGGGACACGAGAATGGCATAGAGACAGGCTTGTCACACCTTAGAGGCAGTCAGTCTATTGCTCAGTTATCTGACTGTGTTATATCACTTGAAAGGAATCAGCAATCAGATGACCCACTGGAGGCATCAACAACTAAGGTACGCATACTCAAGAGTAGGTACACTGGTGACGTTGGACTTGCCACATCCCTAGTGTTTGATGATGAGACAGGTAGGCTAGCTGAAGTAGAAACTGATGACCTAACTAACTCTGCATCAGACAACAATGAAATTGCATTGGGGTTTGAGTAATGAGATTAGTATTCGACATAGAAACTGATGACCTTAACGCCACCAAGATATGGTGCATCGTTGCTAAAGACATAGACACTGAGCAAGTCTATACCTATGGGCCTAGTCAGATAGATGAAGGGTGTGAATTACTTTCAGATGCTGATGAGTTAATTGGTCACAACATCATAGGCTTCGACATCCCTGTACTAAAAGACTTGACACGCTTCAAGACACTTGGAGAAGGACAAAGGATAGTAGATACATTGGTACTATCTCGACTGTTCGACCCTGTACGAGAAGCTGGTCATGGCCTGAAGTCTTGGGGCTATAAGCTAAGTTCTAACAAGATAGACTTCAAAGATTTTACAGGTGGTTTCTCCCCTGAGATGTTGGACTATTGTGTGCAAGATGTAGAACTTAATCTGAAGGTGTACCATGCCTTGCGTGAGGAGTCCCGTGGCTTCAGCAAGGAGTCACTGGAGATTGAACACGCAGTAGCATTGATCCTAAAGGAGCAAGAGAAACATGGGTTCTTATACGATGCAATGGAGGCTGACCTTCTCCTCGCTGACCTACGCTCGGTGGTCGCTAAGACAGAGGCAAAAGTTAAGCATGTGTTTAAACCAAAAGTAACTAAGATAAAGTTATACCCTCGCCACACAGCGACAGGAAAGTTGAGCAAGATGGCAGACTCTTGTGCGTTAGCTAGTGGTACTGGTGTCAGAATGACTAAGCCAGAGTACGAGTTGATGACCCTGAAGATTGAGAAAGCAGAAGGTGAGTTGAGTAAGTGTGACCCTGTAATACGCAGCAGAGCTAAGGACTTTAACTTAGCATCAAGGCAGCAGGTTGGTGAGTACTTACAAGACTTTGGCTGGAAGCCTACTGAGTTCACAATTCATGGTAGACCTATTGTAAATGAAAAGACATTAGCAGAGGTGCAGGGAATTCCTGAAGCTGATCTAATTAACTCTTACTTGATGTACCAAAAGCGTGTATCTCAGATCACCTCTTGGGGTGAGGCAGTTGAAGAGGATGGTAGGGTTCATGGCTTTGTAATTCCTAATGGTGCTATCACTGGAAGGATGACACACAGACAACCCAACATGGCTCAAGTACCTTCATCTAATTCACCTTTTGGCTCTGAGTGTAGAGCTTTGTGGACTGTACCTAAAGGTAAGAAGCTGGTGGGTATAGATGCTAGTGGACTTGAACTACGAATGCTTGCACATTATATGGACGATGAGGACTACACAAATGAAATCATTAACGGAGACATACATACCGCTAATCAAAAACTTGCGGGACTTGAATCAAGAAATCAGGCGAAGACATTCATTTATGCCCTCCTATACGGAGCAGGAGATGAAAAGCTTGGAAGCGTGGCTGGGGGAGGTAGATCAGTTGGTTCAAGACTTAGACAATCTTTCTTCGATAATCTTCCAGCATTCGCGGCTCTCAAGAATAGAGTTGCAAGAGCATCAGAAGAGGGCTACATCAAAGGACTAGATGGGCGTAAGCTTACAGTCCGCAGCCAACATGCTGCACTAAATACCCTACTGCAAAGTGCTGGTGCTATTGTTATGAAGAAAGCTTTGATCATTTTAAATGAAAAGATAAAGAAGCTAGACGCTAACTTCGTGGCTAACGTACATGATGAATGGCAGATAGAGGCTGACGAGTCTGTAGCTGATGAGGTAGGTAGGCTGGGTGTTGAGGCTATCATAGAAGCTGGTCTGCACTTCGATCTTAAATGTCCATTGGATGGAGAGTATAATGCCGGGAACAACTGGGCAGAAACCCACTAAACTTTGTTTAGATTGTAGCCAAGAGTTAGTTGCAGATAAAAACTGGCCTCAGTCAAATCAAAGACAAAAAAAATACAGGTGCTTAGAGTGTCATCGTGCTACATCCAGAAGGACTAACACAGGAAAAATGTATGTGAATGGTAAGTATGTCCCAAAAGCACATCCACTACACAAGCCCGGATATTACGGAGGCTTTACAGACGCGGCGTTTAGTTCTTTATCTAACTATGAGCAAAGCTTAGAAGGTGAGGTGTATATTATATACAGCCCCTCCTTCCCTAGCTGGGTAAAGGTAGGAATGGCTATTGACTCTAAGGACAGACTCAAACAGTATCAAACAGGATCACCTTACAGAGACTATAGAGTACATGCTTGCTACCCTGTTAGTGACAGAAGAAAATCAGAAGCAGAAGCCCACGAACTTCTATCACAGAAGCATGAACGTAAAGGTGAATGGTTTGTTTGCTCTACTGTTGTAGCAGAAACTATTTTAAATAAACATTTTAACACGGAAGGAGCACAGTTTGAACTCTTCTAAAAACTTAGACAACCTAGTACCTGACATCTACAAGATGATTGAAGTGTTATCAGATGGTAAACAAATAGACATCTCAGATGATCTTATACATGACTTCGGAGAACGCATGAAGTCTGCCCTTGTTCATTGGACTGAACCGCACAAGCAGTCTAAGGGACTACGCATGAGCAACATAGGCAAGCCATCTAGACAGTTATGGTACGAACAAAAGAGCGACACACCTGCACCTCCCTTGAAAGGCTCTACTCATATTAAGTTTCTGTACGGACATCTTCTTGAAGAGTTGCTCTTACTACTTGTGAAGCTAGCAGGACATGAGGTAACTGATGAGCAGAAAGAAGTTAAAGTAGATGGTATCAAAGGTCACATGGACTGTAAGATAAACGGAGAAGTTGTTGACGTTAAGACTGCATCTAACTTCGGCTTCAAAAAGTTCAAAGAAGGTAGTCTCTACCATGATGATCCCTTTGGTTACATGTATCAGCTTGCAGGGTATGAAGCAGCAGAGGGTACAGACAACGGTGGCTTCCTTGCTATCAACAAAGAGACAGGAGAACTTGCTTTATTTAGGCCCGGAGGCTTGACAAAACCCAATGTCAACACTAGAATAGAGACTCTAAAAAATAACTTAGAGTCAGACACTCCTCCTGAAAGATGCTACGAACCTGTAGTGGAAGGAAAGAAAGGGAACCTACGTCTCGGTTCTGGTTGTTCCTACTGTGGCTTTAAGAATCAATGCTGGTCAGATGCCAACAACGGCAAAGGCTTGAGAGCTTTTAAATATTCTAATGGTATTAAGTACTTCACAAGAGTCACATCCACACCAAACGTACAGGAGATTTTTATAAAATGAAGCCACAGATTTGTAAAAGAATCAGTAGACAGACAGACATAGTGCTATACCAATGGTTAAAAACTCTTGTGACTGAAGAAGAACAATCAAAGATTAGTGTTAGTAATGTACGTGAATTCATTCCTCCCTCCTCTTACTTCTATGTAGGTAGGACACTTAGACTGAACTTCTATAGTCCTAAGTGGGTACGTAAGACAATCAAGAAGCTTGTTAAACTTGGACATGTAGTAGAGGAGATAAACATGGAACAACTAGAAAGAGTACTACCTCATCGCAACTAAAGTAAAAAATGGCTGGCGTAAAGCTAGAGTACCTCGGCCTAAGAAGTATCTTAAAGAAGATGGCAGTAAGTATGACTCTATCTGGGAGGCTGTATTACATGAATCAATTCTAAAGGATTGGGAACATCATGTTGATAAAGTACCCTATGTTATTGAACATAAGTACGAGCCTGACTTTGTTAGGGAAGTAGATGGAAAGAAGATATTGCTTGAGTCTAAGGGTAGATTCTGGGACTTCGCAGAGTATAATAAATACATCTGGGTAAAGAAGATCTTGCCTAAAGATGTTGAACTGGTGTTTCTTTTTGCCAACCCTGCTGCCCCTATGCCCGGAGCTAAACGGCGTAAAGATGGTACTAAAAGATCTCACGCTGAGTGGGCAGAAGCACATGACTTCAGATGGTATAGTGAAGATACAATACCTGACCACTGGATTGATGCTAAGGCTAGAGAGTCTGATGAGTATAAGAAACGTAATGATAAACTAAAGGTTAAGATGCAATGAGTATTGATGACGCAACACCGGAAGCGTGGGATAGGATAAACAAATGGCACCGTAATGGGCCAGATCAACACCCACTATTCCCTACAAAAGATGACCCTAAAATGTTGGGTGATCTGTTAAAAGAAGACTATAAATTAGCAGAGGAAAAGATGACAGACAGTTATGCTAAAGAAGTTAATCCCCGCAAAAGGTTTGTTAAAGAACACGGTGAGTTCACACGCCAAGGGTATAAGTTCAAAACTTCTTGGGGTGATGAAGATGTCAATAGCCCTGCACACTATGCCGCACAGGGTGACATAGAATGTATTGATGCTATGGAGTCTATGCTGACAAGAGAAGAAATCATAGGCTACCTCAGAGGCAACTCATTCAAGTACAGATGGCGTTGTAGGAGTAAAGACAACGCTGTTAAAGACCTACGTAAAGCACAGTGGTACGAGAACAGACTACTAGCTATTTTAGAATCAGATACAGTTGAATAGTAATGGCAGACAACTGGGATAGAAAGACTGAAAGGTCTGAAATGTTTCATAAAAGAAACAAAGCAAATTATAAGAAACAAAATAGAGCACGTACCAAGGGGTACAGGCAATCACAACTAAGGGAAAAGGATGACATTAACGACATCAAAGATTGGGAAGCAAGACTATCTAGGGATTCAGATTGATTACTCTAGAGAAGATGATCTTAATAACTTCTCAATAGAAACTTTAAAAGACAGATATTTATGGCAGGATGAAACCCATGCACAAGAAGCCTTCGCAAGAGCCTCAGTCTATGGTTCAACGTATCAAGGATATACTGACTTCAATCTTGCACAGCGACTTTACGACTACAGTAGCAAGGGCTGGTTCGGCTTTAGCACTCCTATACTTAGCAACGGGGGAACCAGTCGTGGTTTACCTATTAGCTGCTTTCTCAATTATGTTCCTGATTCGCGTAGGGGCCTTTCTGATCATTATGATGAGAACATATGGCTTGCGAGTGGAGGTGGAGGCTTGGGTGGATATTGGGGTGATGTTAGAAGTAACGGGGTTTCTACTGCTAATGGTAGTCAGTCTACTGGTAGCATCCCTTTCATGCACGTTGTAGACAGTCAGATGCTAGCCTTTAATCAAGGCGTTACAAGAAGAGGTAGTTATGCAGCGTACATGGACATTGATCATCCAGAGATTGAAGAATTCATTGCTATGCGAAAGACAACTGGCGGAGATCTTAATCGTAAATGTCTTAATCTACACAACGGTGTTAACATTAGTGATGCCTTTCTCAACCGTGTAAAAGATGATGAAAGCTGGAGACTCATAGACCCTAAGTCTAAGCAAGCTATCAAGACTGTATCAGCTAGGGATCTGTGGTGGCAACTACTACACACTAGAGCAGAGACAGGTGAACCATACATTGTAAACATGGATAGATGTAATGAAGCACTGCCTGAGTCTCAGAAAGAAATAGGTCTTGAGATACGACAGAGCAATCTATGCTCAGAGATCACACTACCAACCAGTGAAGAGCGTACAGCAGTATGTTGTTTATCTAGTGTTAACCTAGAATACTTTGATGAGTGGAAGGAACACCCTATGTTCATTGCTGATCTAGTTACTATGCTAGATAACATCATTGAACATTTTATTGAGAATGCTTGTGGGCGTATCACTAGATATGCAGATAATAGAAAACCATACGGAGCTACTTATGAAGACTTTACTGTACAAGAAGGTAAAGAAGGTTTTAGAAAAGCCGCTTATTCAGCGTATAGAGAACGCGCAATTGGCCTTGGAGCAATGGGGTTTCATAGTTACTTACAACGTAATAGCATTCCTTTTGAGGGTATGTACGCCTCCTCCTTCAATAACAGAGCTTTTAAACATATCAAAGAGCAGGCCAGTGAAGCAAGTGCGTTTCTTGGGGAGCTACGTGGCGAAGCACCTGATATGGCTGGTAGTGGTCTGCGTAATTCTCACCTTCTTGCTATTGCTCCTAATGCCTCTAGTAGCATTATATGCGGTGGAACGTCTCCTTCAATTGAGCCAACAAGGGCTAACGTATTCACGCACAAAACGTTGACAGGTTCTTTTAAAGTACAGAACAAGTACTTGACCGAACTACTAGAGTCTAAAGGCATGAACAATGAGAAGACTTGGAAGGCTATTGCGGCTGCTGAAGGATCTGTGGCAGAGCTTGATGGACTTACTGAAGAAGAGAAAGATGTATTTAAAACTGCACCTGAACTGAATCAGATCTGGATCATTGAACATGCTTATCAGCGTCAGCAGTATGTATGTCAGGCACAGTCTGTTAACTTGTTCTTTAACCCACCAGCAGCTACAGCACCACAGGAGGTACATGATGAGTATTTGGAATATGTTAATAGTGTGCATTGGGCAGGAGCTAACAAACTCAAATCTATGTATTACCTCCGCTCTACAGCAGCTAGAAATACAGAGAATGTCAACATTAAAATACCAAGAATCAATCTTGAAGAAGGGGAGTGCCTAAGCTGTGAAGGATAGCCACCCAATATATAGAGCTATGTTTTATATACATGAGCTAAAAAAAGCAGTAGATTGGCCCTCTTACTTAGAGTACTATAGAGAGCAAGATAGGGACATAGCTACCTACTCAGGCTTCTGTGCTCAGATGTGGGCTAACTATATGAACGATGAAGTTCGTAGACAAACACCTTTAACTTACGCACAGTATATAAGTAAGTATGAAGAATTATTAAAAGAAGGTTACAACCAAAGGTATAAAGATGGAAGATCATAAGATAAGAGCTTTGAAGGATCACTACAAAGCACAGATAACTTGGGCAGCTTCTGAGCTTACAAGTTACTTGGAGTACCCCTCAGCCGTAGGGGAGCACACATTCTTAGAAACTATGGACAAGCTAGTACAGCAGATAGCTGAGAATGAAGATAAGATGGTAGTATTGGAGACACATTTCAATGAGTAATATAGTACACATGAACCCTCCTCAAGCCACTGCCAATGAGATACTAGAGCTTTGTAAAGATCAGTATGCAGATCTATTGGTGTTGGGTTGGGATGAAGATGATAACCTAACGGCTAGAGCTTCTAGTGCGTTGGACAACAAAGAGCTTTTGTACATTGTAGAGTTATTTAAAATAGCCCTGCTGAATGCAAACGTACAGGGACTAGAATATGAATGAAGATTTGATACACAAGATAAACCTTTGGAGTATGTCTAGAGGTATCATAAACAACAGCACACCACTGGCACAGTTTGCAAAGCTAGTGTCTGAGGTAGGTGAGCTAGGGGATAACATAGCAAAGCAGCGCAGCGTAGAGGACGATATAGGCGATTGCTTGGTAGTACTTAATACACTGGCTATCATGTTTGATACATCCTTAGAGCGGTGCTTAGAGGTCGCCTACGATGACATCAAAGATCGTAAGGGCCACATGAACAGTGAAGGTATATTTATTAAAGAGGGAGATGTAGCATGAGCCTACTAGGAACAAGAGATTATTATAAACCGTTTGACCATCCTTGGATGTTCGACTATTACTCACAGCAAAATCAAATGCACTGGTTCCCTGAGGATGTACCACTGCACAATGATGTAAAAGATTGGCAGACTATGACCTCTGAAGAGAAGAACCTTCTTACACAGATCTTCAGACTGTTCACACAATCAGATGTAGATGTTAGCTCTGGTTATGTAGATAGATACATGAAGATCTTTAAGAAGCCTGAAGCCCGGATGATGATGGGTTCCTTTAACAACATGGAGTCCATACACCAACACGCCTACAGCCTACTACTAGACACCGTAGGAATGCCTGAGGTTGAGTACAAGGCGTTTGCAGACTACGAGGCTATGGCAGCGAAGCATGAGTACATTGACTCTGTAAAGGTCGCTAAGGGCGATAAGAGAAGCATTGCCAAGGCACTTGCTGTGTACTCTGGTTTTACTGAAGGTCTTCAACTATTCTCAAGTTTTATAATACTGTTGAACTTTCCACGGTTCGGTAAGATGAAGGGTATGGGTCAGATCATTACTTACAGTATTAGAGATGAGTCACTACACGTAGAAGCTATGACCAAGTTGTTTAGGGAATTCATTCAAGAGAACATAGAGATCTGGGACGATGACTTCAAGGCTGAGATTTACCAAGCTTGTAGAGAGATGGTAGATCTAGAAGATAGATTTCTAGACCTAGTGTTTGAGCAGGGTAACATTGAAGGATTGACCAAGGCTGAGATGCAAAAGTACATTAGGTATATTGCAGACAGACGCTTACTGCAACTAGGACTAAAGCCTAACTACAATATCAAAGATAATCCTTTGAACTGGTTAGATGATGTACTAGGTGTAGAGCATCAGAACTTCTTTGAAGGTAGAGCTACTACATACATGAAGGCTGGTATGCGTGGTGATGTTAACAAGGTGAGCTTCGCGTGAGTGAGGGCAATATTATAAGTTTTAAAGTATACCTTGACTCTAGAGGTACTCTCATGACGGAGTACCGCAAGTTTCCTAAAGGAAAAGTATCTGAATTCTTTGAAGAAGAAGATGCTATTCTTGTGCGTAAAGTACTAGATGAAGTAGAAGTTAAACTAGATGGACTACATGATAAACTTGAAAGAGAGCTACAGGCTTTAAACTAAAAGGTTAATAGTCCTTGAACTATTGCTAACATTGTGAGTACTTACAGTACCGTTAGCATATTGGTAAAAGACAGTCCTATAAATAGTAGTATCTATAGTGGCTGTCTTATTACCGTTGTCATTAGTAACTTCCTGCTTAGTCTGTGTATTAACATAGCTGTTCAACAACACACTAGAGGATGATACTGAGGGCGATACTAGAGCTACCACTTGGCCCTATCAGCCCAATAAGCTGCACTCATCTTACCTTTCTTAATGTTCTTAGCGTGTCTTGCTTTAAAGCTTTTACGCTTTGCTTTCATTCTAGCTGACTCTCCTGCCTTTGGCTTTCCTGCCGTACTAGCACCTTGCTCACCAAACCTAATTGTTTTAATTTTGTCACCTTCTTTAGCAACAACAACATGAGACTTCTTCGGATGCTTTGGAGTTCTCTTGGGCTTGTTGTACCCACTAACACCCGCACGTTCTAAGCGTGGGTCTTTCTTCTTAGTCTTACCACCCTTCTTATACTCTTCTCTATCCATCATTTGCGGTGCCTCGCTGTTTTCTTTGCAATCTTTTTGGGTTGTTTACTGTGCTGCTTTCCTTTCTTTGTGTCTTCTCTTTTCTTTTTGGAAGTAGCAGCGTACTCCTTTGCTGATAAAGCCTCTCTAGCCTTCTTCGGGAGATACCTTTCACCTGTTGCCTTGCCTCCTTGTGTTGATGGTTTACCTGACTTAGTTCCCCATTTTTCCTTAGTCCACTTCTTTAAAGACTTCTGAGATTTCTTGAGTGCCATTACTTGTACCCACCACCTTTAGCTTTATATTCTTTAGCAAGCATCTGAGCTTTACGTGCTGACCACTGACCAGCCTTACCACCCTTAGTCCCTGCTTTGATCTTGTTAAACAAGTTCTTTCTCATAGTAGGCTTAGTATAATTACCTGCCTCATTTACTTTAGATTTAGTTTTCTTTTTAGCTGCCATGTTTTACCTATTTGTTAACATAAAAATAATACCACCCACTACTGCGGGTACTAGTGCTAAACATAATAGCACTATCATTCCTAGCTGACGTAGCTCTTTGTTACGTTTCTTTTTAAGTAGTGCAAGTCTTGCAAGCTCATCTTGTTTAGCCTTTCTCGCATTCGCCATCTCTTGCATACACTGTTGGTACAGATGTCCGTTACCAGACATTGTAAATAAATCTTTAACTTCTTGCATAGTGTCTGCAATTTGTTTACGAGCTAATGCAGCTTTGATAGCATCAGCTTCAGATAAGCCACCGGCATTCTGAGCCTTAGCAAGCTCTACCTCTGCGCCTCCTAGCTTACCTAGAAAGACTCCTATAGTAGACAAGTCATCTGCGGCACCTGCTGCTTGCTTAATAGCAGACGTAGCCATGTTAACACCTGCAACAATTGCACTTATCTCAGCAATCATTTAGGACGAGTCTTTTCAAATGACCTCATAGCACCTAAACCTAGCATACCCATAAGCACTGGCATCATAGTTTCTAAAGGTACAAGAGGTATAACAATGTCATACCCTACAAGAGCTAATACAAAGTTAGAAAATGGAATTGTAATGAAGTTACCAAACATTCCTAGTCCGCATGTCCAGCCAATAAACGGCCTCCAACCCGAAACAAAAATGTTAGAGTGTGCTGCTTCTACTTTGTTTACTTCTAGTTGTCCTTTAGCTAACTCCTGTGCATGTTTCTCAGAAATTGTAGCTATCTCATGGGCCAAAGCATTCTTCTGATCTTTGTCCTCTATAAACTTATCTAGTAGTCCAGTGACAGGGCCTACTAAGCTTGCAACTATACTCATCTAGTAACTCCATATGTGTGGTCTTGGTCTGCCTTCACTGTCTGGTAGGTCATCTATGTGTATAAATCTAGAGCCTCCCTTCTGAGCTATACCAATGCCTGTAAAACCTGCCTCTAGAGCAGCCTGTACTAGCCTGTAAGCCTGTTTACCACGCACACCTATATCCAAGGCCCTACCTGATTCATGAGCACCGGGAGAGGCTTTACGGGCCTCTATAGGATGGTCTTTACATCTGTATGCAGAGGTTACTGGGAAGGAGAAACCTAAGTCACCACGCAGCTTATCTACTTTCTGCATAAATGCTGGGTCAATACCTTCACCTTCACAGTGTTTGCAGATTAGTTCTGAGTCTTTGAAATACTTATACATCTTATTCTCCATCCTGATAGAAAGGACTCTTCCCTTGATCTATCCGCATACGAGCATGTTCACGGGCCTTGTTTATTATTTGTTTATCTATAGGATTTTCTTTAACATTCCATCCTTGCCCCGGCTTCATGTTTTGCATATATTTTATTTCTTCCTTGGACAAAGTTGGAACCATAGTTGGTATTTCTATACCAGCATCTTCCCAGTTAGTAGCAAACTCAGTCATGGTGCCACCATCTACGTTGTTTTTAATAGGCCCTAAGTAACCCCGTGCTGATTTAGTAGATCCATCAGACCTCCGCATGTCGCTGCGTACTTCAGAGCCTTTCTGATACTGCTTCCTCTTCAGTACGTTAAGTACTTTACCGCCACTATTGAAAGAAACACTCTTTATGTTTATATCATTATCTTTAAGTTTCTTCTTCCCTTTGATACTCTCAGGACTAAGATCAACATTAAAATCTTCTACATCTGCGTACACTAAGCCTTTGTCTTTTCTTGCTAGTACTAAAGGCCCTACCTGAATAACTTCTGATGCAGACTTAACAGGCTTCATTGTGGCTTTGTCATAAAAGTAAGAGTGCTTGTAAGGATTCATACCTACTTGAATCCACTCATCACTATCAAGTAGGTCTAGAGCCTGTTGATAAGTTTCTATTGGATTGTGATTAACCCAATCACCTTCAATACGAGCAATAGTTCCCTTAGCTTGTCCTAATGCAATGTCCAAAGCAGCCTTTGAGTCAGTTGTGAAATCTACATTTTTAAGTATTGCAGATTGACCGTAAGCAAAAGCTTTACCACCTTTCCCTAATTCATGCAAAGTTACAGCCCACACACCTCTTTGATCATAAGCTGGAATGTCTAACCTAGAGGACACCCTACGTCCCTCCTCAACATCAACATCTGACCCGATGATACCTCTACCACCTGTTAAAGTTTTCTTTCCTACTGCTCCTCTTACTTCAACTAAGGTAGGAAACTCAGGTGCGTTATCTTTTGTGTACAAAGAAGGAGGAAAAACTTCGTCTGTTAGTTTATTGTGTTCCTCTATACTTTTATTTCCTGACAAAACTTTTTGAAGAGATTGAATAATTTCAGGTCTTTGCTTTTGTCTCTTACTTTCTGGAAGCTTATTGACTTCTTGCCATTTTGAAATATCTTCCTCTGTCATGTTAGCAGCTATATCTCTATCCCTTCCAGAAAATCCTTTTCTTACCTCAGGGCCACCTAAAATTTTATTTTTCTTAGGGTCAAAAGAAACAACTTGATCTTGAAATATCCCGTAAAAAAACTTGTCTTTCTTTTCCGCCTGATCAATTATTTTTTGTGTTTTATTTGAGTTATCAAAACCCCTTATAATTAATCCGTCATATCCTTTACTTTTTAGAACATCAGCAACACTACCGCCAAACCTTCTTTGTTTTTCAGGAACTAGGGATGATAGCTCTTTTATACTCTGAGGAGTTAATACGAAAGCATTATCAAATTTAGCTTCAACATCATATAAAAAAGGAGAAGGCTCATACCCATACATACCTTCAGTATTTGTAAAAGGACTATTCTTTTCTCCAAAGTAAACAGCATTATTCCCAAACTCATTTTCAGGATAACGAGCAGAATCTTTTACATCTGAAGGATCTATAAATTCTTTTAAAGATTTTTCAGATGAAGCATGTTGCACGGGAAGAACACCTTTAAACATCTTTGGAGTCTCACCCTTATCAATTGCTTTTGTAAGATCATCAAACTCTTTCTTAAATACATCATCACTTGCGTCAGCAGTATTACCAGTAAGCTTTGCAAAACCTTTAGACACTAAACTACCAATACCAAAACCAAGGCGAGACAGAGGGTCTACCTCACCACCACCTTTGAAGCCTAACCTACGCAGAGGATCTTCTTGATCTACGAAAGCTGTACCAGCCTGTTGATCATAAGGCTGACCTGTCATTTTATCAATGCGTTGATCAGGTTCCACAGGGGCGTTAGGTACGTCAAGGACCTCACCACCTTTGTTGAATCCTAGAGTAGTAAGTCTTCCCGCAGGAGCTTCTTTTTCTTTAGCTCCTCTGTCTTTTAACTCATTACCTGTGGCAGCAAGTATATCTTCTACTTCTTTTCCGCCGGGAACTCTTCGCAGGTATTGTAAAGCTAAACCTTCCACATCTCCTTGCTCAATGTTCTTTACTGTAGCTGTCCCTAACTTAGCATAATCTTCTATTAAACTTATAGAAGGAGCAAGATTGCTGAAGACTGTAGAACCGTAAGGTCTTGCTGCCATAGCTACTATTTTATTTAAATAGTAAGGAGAGACACCCGCTTGCATAATAGACGCACCAAGCTGCTCCCTCGTAACTAGTTTCTCTGTAAAGCTGTCTACATCATCATCTAAGTATTTACCTGTTGGATCGTTAAAGTATTGCTTGAGAGTTATTAATCCATCATAAACAACCAAAGAACCTAAAGCTCTTGCAGCTAAAGCAGCATCACCATCTTCTATACGCTGAACAAGAGCATTTGTCTGTGTAGTTTTAGCTTGCGCCCATGATAAAAACTGCCCAAGAGAGCGTATCAAAGGGTCTTTAGATTGAGAGAATCCTAGTCTATTACCTACCTGTGGTATCAAAGCATCTCTATCTGAAGCCTTTATTCCTGCTATGTTTAATATTCTTCTTCCGTCCTTATCATCAAATGCTTCATCTACATTCTTAAACTTTTGTAAAGTTTGTATATAGTCATCAGTAAGACCTAAAGCTTTAGCTTTGTTAAACACTGTCTGAGTCATGCCTTTAGCAGTCACCTCTTGTGCTATATCAAAAGCATTTTCAATGCCTGTGTTGTAAGCAAATCTTCTAGCATAAGAAGTTAGCTTTCCAAGACCGATAACTTTAAAGAACGTCTCATTAGTTTTTGCTGCAAAATTTTGAACCTTAGAACCCGCAGTATTTTTATCAAGAGACAAAGCACGTAGTTCTTGTGATAACACATCTCGTTTTGCAAATCCTGTACTCTCCGCAAAATCTGTTAACTCTTTAGAATTAGTTCGTGCCTTACCTCTCATAGAAGAACTAAAGCCACTATTAACAAAAGGCTGAACTAAGTCACCGACACTGTCCAAGGTTACTTTAGTAAGCATAGTCATATTGCCCATCATAGTCATAAGACTCAGTGTGCTTGTAGCAGCCTCACTTGTAGCCCTTGAAGATTGAGAACCGTATGTTCCAAAATACATATCTACTGAGTTATGTATATTTTTTATTTTCTCAGCTCTAACCTTCTCAGCTAACTTATATAACTTACCGTCACTCCCCGCAGCCTTCTTCCCAGCTTGTGCCTCTAGCTGTATGCTTCTTTTAAGCTGGAAAATGGCATCCCCTTTTGCTCCAAAGGCTCTTGCAAACTCAATGTTAGGCATTGATTTACTAACATAGTCTGGAATAATTTCAGCTACATCTTGAACTAAAAAATCCTGTATTGATTTACGAGCTTCAAAATCTGTGAATATCCTGTCTTTTTCAAAATGATCTGAAAGAGGAGTAAGTCTTAATTTGAAATCAGTTAAGTCTCCCTCACTTTTAGACTTCCAAGTATTTAACCTTTTACCTGAGTAACCTAAATTTATAATTTCATCCACATAAGAAATAGCCCTAGCCTTAGAACTTTCTAATTGCTTTTCACTTATCTTTACTTTAGACACATCTGCTTTAGGATCTTTCAACAACATAGCTTCTTTTGTTTTGGCTATATTTTGTTTTGTGAAAGCATCAGCATATGCTACTATAGCTGCATCACGATTATCGGAAATCTTTTTAGCATCGTGCATCTGAGGTAAAGCATAATCTTCTAACTTTGTAAATTTAATTCCAACACTCTCTGCTTCAGATGAAACAGTATTCACAATACCTTTAGAAGACTCACTAATTTCTTTTATAGTTACAATCTGTGCCTTATTAAAGCCTTGATTAGCTAAGTCACCTTCATCTACAAACTTTTCACCATACTTCCAAGCTGCTTCTCTAAGAGCCTTAGAATCATCTCCTAATCCACCTAACTCCATCATTCGTATATCAAATACATTAGTTAAGTCTTGGATAGCAATGTCTTTAGCTTCTTCTACAGAAACGGTTGCAACACCTTTCAAGTCTGCACCACGTTGAGCTAGTAAAGTTTTACCAAAAGCAGATACATCTCCACCAAAAGAATTTAATCTTGCAGCAGTAGTTCCTGATCCCAGTACATTTACTTGTGCTTTTACTAAGTTTTTATTTAAGTCCTGTAAAGACTTTAAGCCTTCTTCTTTGACGTTAGTAGAGTAATCTGTTTTTAATATTTTCTTAGATAACTGCCCGCCTAAAAGACCTACTGTCATAAAAGCAAGAGGAGACACAGTATCTTCTTCAGATACAAGTTGATTAGTAACACCCGCTCCATACCCTATCCCTGCTCCTAACAATGGTCGAGTAAGGACTCTGCCTATAGTACTTCCATTTAGCATTCCATTCTTTGCTAATTTGTCAGTAGTTTCTATTAAACTATCTGAAATTATTTCAGAGTTTTTACGCATCTGTTCAGGTAAACTTTGAGTAAACAACTTTGCTTTATCTCTTGCTAACCTAAGATCATCTAATTCTGCTTTTGACAAAGCACCAGCTTGTTTACCTTTAAACTTAACATACTCTTCTCTATATCTTTGTCGTGTAGCAGTAGCCTCTGCTATTTTAGCTCCCATATTAGGAACATCTTCAAGTGCGCCAATAAGACTAGGATTACTACCATCTACTTCAGCAAGTATTTCTTTGACTGCTATATCTTCACTTTCAGTAATCTTACTAGGTTGTACGGTTTTAACACCAGTAGCTACTTCATCTCCACCTTTCACAAGGGGTTTCACAAAAGCACCACCTACACCTCCTAGTATAGTTGCTAGTGCGACACCAGAAGCAGTGACATCTTCACCTCTAGCTGCTATTTCTAAGGCTGCATCGGAGCCAAATAATCCTGCACCGTAAGCAGTAGAATAAGCTCTTTGACCTAGCTTCCCTATTTTAGCTCCTTTGGCGGCAAGTCCAACAGGGCCTAAAGCAAGCAAAGTAGGATCAATTGCTTCACCTATAATTTCTCCACCAAAGGCAGTCCAAGATTCTTTAGACTCTTGAGAAAGCTCACCAAACTTTGCATTAATTTTAGCAAGTCTTTCGGCCTCTATCTCTTCAATAGTCCTTTCACCTGTAGAAGCTTCTGCAAGCCTAGCAGCATCAGCACCCATAAAAGTAGATTTTTCAAAACCATACTGAAGCTCTCTGAATAGAGAAGGTTCAGATTTACCAAAACCCGCTCTATCTTCTTCTGAAGCCTCAGACAAAACCCTAGCAATGTAATCTTGTTGTTCAGCCATTTAAGAAGTCTCATATAAGTTTTTAAGTACAGAATCAACAAAGGCTTTATCTTTGTATCTTTCCATTAAAATTTCTTTAGCTCTTTCTGGAGTAACAGCGTCAAAAGAGCGAACATTTTTAATTTGATTAGCAACATAAACAGGATCAGAAGACTCCTCTAATTTAGAGTTTTGTACTTCTGTAGTTTCTTCGCTAGGAGAAAGAAGTGAAGTGCTCACTTCTGTAGGAGTAGTCTCTGCTGTAGGAGCTTGCTCAGTTAAAAAGGTAATTACATCTTCTCTATCACCTAGTCCCGGTAAATCAATAGCACTTAATATTTCATTGTTTATCATCTTTAGTTCTCTAGCCTTTCCTCCTAATCCACTTAAACTTCTACTAGAAGGATCATCAAGACCCAATGTATTTAAAGCTTCCATGTTTTGAGAATACTGAAGTTTTAAATAAGTTAAATGGTTTTTAATATTTCCATTAGGTATTTCATCTAGAGAAAGTTTTCTTTTGTTAATTTGTCCCGGCTGACTTGTAGAAACATTAACTTGTCCATCCTCCATTGATAAGGTATATGTAGCATCTGTAGAATCTACACTCCTTCCTAATAAAGATTGAGTATTACCTCCGACAGAAAACTTTTGAGTATCACCATCCTTCGCAAATACAGAGCCTTTTATAGCCGCTCTTCCATTTACAGTTGATAAATCAGGCATACCTACCCTCTGGCCTAAACTTGCAGACATCCTCAAACCGTATTGAACAGCTTCTTCAGCGGTTTGAAACTGCCCTGCATCCCTTTTTGTTTTAATGTCAAGCCTGACAGCTTCTCTACCCAGTGCGTAAGCTTGTGCTGTTGATCCTTGTTCATAAAGCCCCTGTATAACTTTAGTAGGAGCTGATGATTGTTCTTGCAAAGTAGGATCAGCAGTAGGATCAGCAGTAGGATTAGCAGTAAGAGTAGCAGTAAGAGTAGCAGTAGGATCAGCAGTAGGATTAGCAGCAAGATCATTGTCTTCTACTGCACTCCCCTGCTCTGCATCATCTTCGCGTAGCTTAAAATCATCAGGTATACCAGCCTGTATTAATCTACCTGTACCCACAGAAATTTCTTTATCTATATTCCACTTACCATCAACTGTAAGAGGAGTTTCTTCTAAAGCATTTTCCACCAAATAATCCATATTTCTTAAAATAAGAGCCTCTTTATTTATCTTAGCTAAACTAGGATCTCCAAACTCCATCTTAAATTTATTAGGGTTTCCTTTTTTTAGTTGATAAAGCTGAACTTCTGCTGCTCTTGTAGCCTCAACATATACATTAGCTAAAGTAGAATTAACTTGTTTATCAACTTGTTCTTTATACTCAGCCAATTCGTCTGTGCTTACACGTTCAAAAGTTTTACTCGTTAGTGTAGAGTAAAAACCTTCTTCTAATTTTGCAATAGAATCCCCAGCAAGAGAAGCATTACCTCTATACTTACCACTGTATAGTTTTTGATTTTCTGGCTTGCGCGAGTCATCAAGGGTAGCGTTAGATACTATCAACTTACGCATTGCAGCGTGAGATTTTTTAATGCTACCGTTATTTTCTGCTCTGGCATCTGCATACTCTGTAGGAAAATGTTCGTTGTAAAAACTATTATCCCTAACAGCTTCTTTTACAGCCTTAATCCCTGTTTGATAAATAGGGTTTTCTTTATTATCCTCTGCAATTTGTTGTGCAATTTGCTGTGGATTTAAAGGACGCATCCCCGTCTGAACTTGTCTTCTTAACTCAATTAATTTTGGATTTTTTGGATCTACAAAACCCTCTAAGTCCATTGTGTCCACAATATTATTAAATGCTTCTTTTCTCAACTCTTCGTTAGTTCTTCCTACTCCTAAAATTCTTTTAGCTCCTCTCCACAAAGAAGTAGCGGCATTAGGTGACTCAGAACCATACTTAGTAATAGCATCCTTCCATTCTTCATCTGTGTAAGTTGTACTTAAACTTTTGTATGCTTTTTGATAAGCATCGTAACGAGTTTGGGCATTTGCCAACGCCCTTTCTTCTCTGGTTGTTCCGTAAAATTCTTTATTGTTTTCGTATTCTTCTTTACCTAGTTGTTGTGCATAACCTCTATCAATATTTTCTCCAGCTTCTCTTGTATAAAGAGCCATCATCCCCATACCAGACTCAGAAACACGTTTAGCTTCTGCTGCTAATGAAGCTTGTTCTGATCTGCGAAGTTTTTTAGCTCTTTTAATTTTCTGACCATAATCAGTAGTCATAAATCTTTTTGCTGGATCTCTAAATGGTGCTGATATTAAATCAGTTGCAAACTGTCCTACACCTTGAGCAAGAGGAGTCAAAGCAGCAGTCATTAGCTGCCTACGCTGTGCTTCCTTCATCATCTTTCTTTGTTCAGATAAGTTACCTT
>ENA-ORDR01000120-ORDR01000120.1-marine-metagenome-genome-assembly--contig:-NODE-120-length-40118-cov-6.211733_pt1 | contig 40118 bp, 40 predicted proteins | sample MGYA00240993_ERZ508538 | MGnify/ENA primary metagenome ERZ508538 (study PRJEB26207, sample SAMN05421999) | marine metagenome | isolation source: Monterey Bay, California, USA | place: USA:Monterey Bay... | reverse complement strand
CTTTTTTACCTGTAGATAAGGCAAGAGATTTTGATACACAAAATAATTTTAGTACAAGATTTGATGTAGGTAACTTTATAAATGTAACAAACGTTTATAACTCTCCTGATATTGCAAATGCTTCTGGTGTTGAAGCATTTAAAAGTTTAACTTTACATAACGAAGCTACAAGTTCACGTGGTACTGCAAACACAGGATCAAATTCAGGTATAACTACAATTGGTAGAGCAAAAAGTAGAGGATTTGAATATTCTTCAGGTACTGCTGCTTCAAACATATTTCCTACAAGTTCAATTTATAAACATTATCTTTTTGATATTGTTTTATTTACACACTTAAACATTAAAACTGCTCAAGGTTTTACAACAGGTGAAACTGTAACTGGTGGTACTTCTGGTGCTACTGCAACAGTACAAGCACTATCTACTACTGAAAGTGCTACAATCACAGGTGCAACACAGGCTAGTCCTTGTGTAGTAACTTGTTCAGGTGGTCATAAGTTTAAAGAAGGACAACAAATTACAATTGCAAGTGTTGGTGGTATGACTGATATTAACGCTGTTCATACGGTTAGAAATCCATCAACAACAACTTTTGAATTATTTGCTACAGATGGTACAACTGCTGTAAATACAGGATCATCTAGTTCTTATTCTTCAGGTGGTACAGCTGCACACGGTGTTGTAATAGTATCAAACGTACAAGGTACTTTTGCTGCTGGCGAAACAATAACAGGTGGTACTTCAAGTAACACAGCTTCTATTCAAGCAGACGCTGTAGGTTTTAAAGGTGTAACTTCACACGATATTACTGCTGTTAAACAACTTGCAATGGCAGGTAGTCCTACGTTTACTGCTGATACAGCATTAGACGCTACAAATGGCGACAATGCAACATTAACAGGTACGTTATCAGTTGCAAACTCTGGTACTGCTGTTACTGGTTTCAATACAAGATTTACAGACGAATTAGTTGTTGGTGACTCAATATCATTTACAACAGATGGTGGTACTACTAAAACTATGATAGTTGAGGCAATAATTAGTAATAGTTCACTTACATTATCTGCTGCTGTTGGTGGATCAGACGTATCTACAAAAACAATTGCACAAAGAAGAAGAACAAAAATACAATCACCTGAAAAAAATATTTCTATATTTAAATTACCATATGAAAATATTAAAACATTAAAAACTACTGCAAATAGTAATGCTTCAGATACAACATACACATTTAGAAAACATGAATTAGAATCACTAACAGGTGATGGTGTTGGTACTTTCTCTGCTGGTGTAAACGAAACATTTGCTGATTTAAGCGAAGGCGATTACACAGTAACAGTTACGGCTAAAGGTTCTGGTTCTGCAAGTAATGTAGGAGATACATTAAGTTTAACAGGTAACAACCATGAAGGTAGTGCTATATTTGCATTGAATGGTGCAAAAACAACTTTAACTTTAGACTTTGGTGCTAATTACGCTGCACACGATATTAAAGTATTACTTACAATTAATAAAACTATCGGTATAACTAAAACAAAAACTTTAAATAGTAATGAAACACTTGCTGTTGCTACACAGGCAACAATAGAAAGTGGTGTAATTAGTTTACAAAAAGCAGACGTAATTGCTATCAATTCAATTTATATGGCGCCTGACTTTAGTACGGCTGCAACAACATCACATACAGATGTTACAAGTAGATTTGATTTAGATACAGGTCAAAGAGATAACTTCTATGATGTTGGTAGAATAAAATTAAAAACAGGTGAGTTAACACCAACAGGTAGATTACTTGTAAACTTTAACTATTACTCTCATAGTGGAGGAGATTATTTTGATGTTGACTCATACTCAGCAATTGATTACGAAGACATTCCTGCTTACACTTCAAACAATACAGGTGTTAGATATGAATTAAGAGATAGTTTAGACTTTAGACCAAGAGTTGATGACGCAAGTACAATCAATTCAGGTAACCAAGATAGATCATTTGATGGTACTGGTGCTTCAGTTGTAAATCCTATTAAGTTTAATTCAGACGTAAGATCAGACTTTGAATACTATTTAGGAAGAGTAGATAAAATATTTTTAGATAAAGATGGTAACTTTAAAGTATTAAAAGGTGCAAGTTCATTAGAACCAAGAGTACCTGGTACATTAGATAACGCAATGCACCTATACACATTATTTTTACCTGCATATACATTAGATACTGCTGATGTTGGTATAGAACACGTTGATAACAAACGATATACAATGAGAGATATTGGTAGAATAGAAAAAAGAATAGAAACAACTGAATACTATACTCAACTTTCATTGTTAGAAACAGCTGCACAGAATTTACAAATACAAGACTCAAATGGTTTTGACAGATTTAAAAATGGTTTCGTAGTAGATAACTTTACAGGTCACGGTATTGGTGATGTAGGAAATAAAGATTACAAAGTTTCTATAGATTATGCAAACGGTGAATTAAGACCTACATTCCATGAAGACGCTGTATCATTAATTGAAAGAGATGAAGACGGTACTGCAATAGTGGCAGACGATAGAACAGACGCTAGTTATCAAAAGACTGGTGATCTAATAACTTTACCTTATACAGAATCAACACTTATAGATCAACCTTATGCAAGTAAGGCTATCAATGTAAACCCATTTGGTGTATTTACATGGATAGGTGCAATAGAATTAACACCACCAGGTGATGAATGGAAAGAAACAGAAAGAGCGCCAGAATTAGTTATTAATAACCCTAACGGTAGTTGGGATAACTTAACTAAAAATACAGGTAACTCTGGTCAGTTATCAGAATTTCCTATGTCAACAGTTTGGAACTCATGGCAAGATACATGGACAGGAAGACCTGTTGAAACAGAAAGAAGAAATGTAGGTACATATGAGAAAAGAGGTGGTCATGGTTGGAGAGTAATGGCAAAACAAGAAGTCACTACTGCTCAACAAGTATCACAAACAAGAACAGGTATTAGAGCAGTTGCTGTACCAGAAACAGTAAGAACATCTATTGGTGATAGAGTTGTTTCTGTCGCATTTGTTCCTTTTATTAGAAGTAGAACATTAACATTTGTTGCAACAAGATTAAAACCAAATACAAGAGTTTATCCTTACTTTGATAACATAGATGTAACTGCATATGTAACTCCAGACGGTGGTGCATTAGGTGGTAATCTAGTATCAGACTCTAATGGTAAAGTTGAAGGTACATTCGCAATACCTGATCCTAAAACTAGTTCAAATCCTAGATGGAGAACAGGTCAAAGATTATTCAGATTAACAAGTTCATCTTCAAACAGTTTAACAAACGCAAACGTAGAAACGGCTGCAAACGTTGAATATGTTGCAAGAGGTCTATTAGAAACAGTAAGAGAAACTATTATTTCAAGTAGAGAAGCTCGTGTAGAGATGAGAAGTGTAACAGAAAATCAAACTATTACTAGAACATCTACAAGAACGGAAGAAAGACAAGTTGGTTACCATGACCCACTTGCTCAAACTTTCTTAATTGATGATGTGGGTGGTGTATTCTTAACATCTGTTGATATATTCTTTAGTACAAAAGACTCTGCAATACCAGTAACAGTTCAAGTAAGAGATGTTGTAAATGGTTACCCAGGTCAGAAAATATTACCATTCTCGGAAGTAACTTTAAATCCTGGTTCAGTAAATACAAGTACAGATGGTACAACTGCAACTAAATTTACATTTGCAAGTCCTGTTTACATACAATCAAACGTAGAGTATTGTTTTGTTGTAATGGCAAACTCACAAGACTACAATGCTTATGTAGCAAGAATAGGTGAAACATCTTTAGATACAAATAGAACAATATCTGCTCAACCATATGCTGGTGTATTATTTAAATCACAGAATGGTATGACATGGTCTGCTGAACAAAATGAAGATATGAAATTCAAATTAAGAAGAGCAGAATTTAGTAACGTAACTGGTACAGTTACATTAACTAACGATACATTAGGAACAAGAACACTTAAAAATAATGCTTTAAGAACAACAAATAGTTCTAAAGTTATTAGAGTATTCCATCCTAACCATGGTATGCACGGTACAAGTAATAACGTAACAATTGCTGGTGTACCTAGTGGTTCACACAATGGTCTTGCACACGATAAAATTAATGGTACATATACTGCAATCTCAAATGTAACTTTAGATAGTTACGATATTATATCTACAAGTTCATCAAATGCTACTGCAACAGGTGATGTTGGTGGCGCTGCTGTAACAGCAACTCAAAACAGATCCTTTGATGTATTAAATCTAGGTGGTATACAAACTGTAACTTTACCAGATACTAATATAGACTTCTTTGTAAGAACAACATCTGGTAGATCAATACATGGATCAGAAACAGAATTTGCTTTAACAACATCTGCAAACAAAGTTGCTGTAATAGGCAATGACAATATTGCTTTCACAGCACCACAAATAGTTGCAAGTGAAATAAACGAAACAAACGAAAGTATATCTGGTGGTAAATCTTTCTATACAATATTAGAATTAACAACTACTAATACTAAACTTTCTCCTGTACTAGATACTCAAAGAATGAGTGCCTTTACTATTCAAAACAGATTAAACAATCCATCATCTAGTAACACACCTAGTTTTGTTGCTGATACAGCAAACACAGGTACATCATCAGCTGCTGTTTATTGTACTAAACCAGTATTATTAGAAAACAACTCAAAAGCATTAGACATTAGATTAACTGCAAACATAAGGTCAACGTCTGAAGTTGAAATGTATTTTAGAGTTGCAACAGATGGCGATGAATTAAATGATTTAAGTTGGACACCTTTCAATTCAGATGGTAGTCCAGATTCATCTATTGTGCCTGCTGAAGATGATGTTACATTTAAAGAATACAAATATACAGCAAGTGATATAAATGACTTTACTGCTTTTCAATTAAAAATAGTTATGAAAGGAAGTATTTCATCTTATCCTCCTGTATTAAGAGATATGAGAGGAATAGCATTGGCGGTATAAGATGAGTAAATTAAGAGTTGAAGGATTCACAGGATTAGTAAGAGATACAAGCTCTAACGCAATAGTGAATGTAAACAAGTCTGAATTTCAATTGTATATGTCACGTCACAAGACTAGACAAAAACAAGGTGATGAGTTAAGAGGGGCAATAAAAGAAATAAATACTTTAAAACAAGAATTGTTTGAAATAAAAAGATTAATAAAGGAAATTAAAAACTAATGGCTGCAAGACAAATAACTGCTTCACAAACGTTAGAAGAATTTAGAACACAGTTTAATTCTTTATCGGCAACTGACTTTGGCGATATTGCTACACTTGATTCTAACATATCTGCTACGTCTGTTATAGGCGCTGTAAACGAATTATATTCTTCTATTGCAGGTAGTTTATCATTTACTATTTCAGATGGTTCTAGTACACAGGCTGTAGGTAATGCTCAAACTTTGACATTTGCAGGTGCAGCTAATCAGATAGTACCTACAGTTTCAGCAACAGATACAGTTACATACGCATTAAGAGATGATGTAACAATCGCTGGCGAGTTTACTGCCAGTGGTACAGGTACTCATACTTTAGGTACAATTACTTTTGCAGCTAACACGATTTTAAGTACAAACAGCGATACAATAACAATTAACGATAATGTTACTGCTGCTGGTATAATTCAAGCAGGTTCAACACAAATTAACCCATCTGCTGCTAATACGAACATAACAAATACTACGGGAACGTTAAGAATAGGGTCACATTTAAATTTAAATGCAGGTAAAACCCTTATATTTGAGGGTGCAACCGATGACGCACACGAAACTACTATACAGGTAACAGACCCTACAGCAGATAGAACAATAACAATACCGAATGAAACAGGTACAATAGTCACTACAGGTGGTAGTGCTCTTGTTACAGGTACTATGATAGGACTAGATACAGTTGCTGAGGCAAATATGGCGAATGACGCCATAGGGCAAGATCAACTGAAAAGTGTAGTAACCTTGCAGATAATTGACTCTGGTGGATCAGTAGTTAAAACAATGTTTGCGGCAGGTGCTTAGATAATATAAATATAAATACAACAGGTACTTACTGATATAAGAAGTGGTACCAAATAAGAAAATGGAGAAATTATGGCAGTAAGAAAACCCCTATATGTAGCAAGTGGAAACTTGCGAGAGATGGACACTACTATGGTCGGGGAGATCGTAGATCAGGCAGTCTATCAATACTCATTGAGTCCTAGTGTAGCATTATCTGTTGTCGGTTCAAGTGGATCACTTGCAGCTATTAACGACACAAGAAAATCTGCTGGTGCTCAATCAACAAGTGCAAGTTCATTTCCAAGTGAAGGAACAACACAGGAACCACAAACGGTAACAGTTAGTTACGACAAAGTAACTGAAACTAGAACAGCAGGATCACCTACAAGTGATACTGGTAAAACATGGCCTGTATATTACAACTCATCAGGACAAGTTCAGGCAATGAATTTAACGGATGTAAAAGATACTTTTTTACACCCAGCAATTGATCTATTGGCTTCTGGTTCAACAGGAACACAACAAGGTGGTACGTATCATGTAAATACTGCTACATCTGTTTCTGGATCATCATTAGTATCATCAACTGCTATCTTTACAGATACAAGAGCAGATACAGGTGCTTATTCATCTGGTTCAATTCCTGAAACACAAGATCAACCTACAACTATTACAAACTACTATCTACATAAAATTACTGGTGCAGCTATTTCATATACTGAACCATACTTTTTAGATGGTTCTAATAACATTAAAGAATTTACAGCGGCTGCATTTAATTCACTACTACAAGAGTGGATGCAATATACAGCAGTATCATCTAGTGATGGTTATTCTTTGGCTTATAACATCGGTGCTTCTGGCTCTGGTAATACAAGAGGTTCTGGTATGGCAGATACTATTCTAAATGGTTCTGGTAATTATCAAACAAGACAAGTTAACAATGATGATTACAGAGCACAGGAATTTCCTAATGGTTCTGTTACAACTTCAGCTACATACTACTTACGAATTAACAAATCATAATAGATAGTTATTTCTATTATAAATTATATTATGAATATATTATTAACAGGTAGTGAAGGCTTTATAGGTCAGCACTTAAATAAATTCTTAAACGAACAAGGTCACAAAGTAATTTGTCTGGATAAAAAGACAGGCAATGATTTAGTTTCCTGCGACTTAAAATATTCAGTAGATTTAGTTATACATCTTGCTGGTTTATCTGGCGTTAGAGATAGTTTAGGTAGACCTGAAGAATACTGGATACAAAATGTAATTGCAGGTCAAAGACTTTTTGATTTTTTTAAAGACACAAGAATCTTATACGCAAGTTCATCAACAGCACACGAGCCATGGAAAAATCCATATGCAATGAGCAAATATAGTTTAGAACGTATTGCTCCTGCAAACAGTATAGGTATGAGATTTACAACGGTATACGGTCCTAATGCTAGAGAAAGTATGTTGATACCAAGAATATTAAGAAATGATGTTCCTTATATCAACACAAATCATAGTAGAGATTTTATACACATTAACGATTTAGTGAGAGCGATAGATACTTTAATAAAATCAGACTTTAAAGGCATAACAGATATAGGGTCTGGTGTCACAAACAATCTAGTAGAATTAGTTGATTACTTTGGGATTGATTGTGAACGTGCCGTGGGAGAAGAAAACGAAAGACTAGATAATCTAGCTGATAATACAATACTAAATAAAATAGGTTGGTCACCTAATATTAAATTATATGACTATATTAAGGAGAAACGAAATGCAAGTAACTAAGGAATATTTAGCAGATAACTTTTTAACTGCTTACTTTATTGACAACGAAAGACAAAACATAGAAATTCAAGCGACTAGTGAAGACAAAAAGAAAGTCTATACAGCCATCATACCATTTGATGAAAATAGAGATGAATACAAAGCACTAAATTCTGTTATGAATTTAGATCAACTACACGAGTCAACTTATCAAAAAGCAAAAGACGAAAGAAGAATATTTGAAGAACAAGTAATTAGAATTGCACAAAAAGATGGTCTAATTATGGATAGTGAAAAGGTAGATACTAAATTTTATCCTACACTTGTAAGTTCTTTATTTGAAGACCAAGACAATGCTGATCATGTATTTGCATTGAAACTTGCTTTATTTGAGTTAGACGCAATTAAAAATTCTGAAAACGAAGAAGCTAAAAAAGATTTGAGAAAAAGCAAAGAGAAGTTAGATATACTATCTGCTGCTATTCAATGTTTGAAAAAATAGTTTGAATACCAACCTGACCACCCCTTTTCTTGTAAGTGGTGCATTTGACCAAGTGTACACATACTATAGGACAAAGGTTTATAATAGAGATAGTCTTTAATTGAAGGACATACTCTATCAAAGGTTTCATACTTAATATTTTTATAGTACCATTCATCACTACCTCTAGTGTAAGTGGTTATAAAAAACTCATCATATTTTTTAAACTTATCCCATATATAGGATACATCACCTGTCCACGATACTACTGAAGAATTAAGTGGTGTATGGGCAGGCTTTCTCCACCACGTATCATCTAATAAAGTAAAATTCTGTCTTATAAGATTAGGCAACTTGTTATAGATTATCACATCTAAATCAAAATACAAGTTTTCCCCATCTCGGAACCTGTCGTACATCTGAAACTTGTTAAACCAATTACCATAAAGGTCATCTGTTATAACTTCAAAACTATCATACTTTAGACCAGAGTATTCATCTATCATATGTTTTAAGTTATCTACATGCCAATCAGTAAATTTCTTACCAAACTTACAACAAATAATTCTCATTTATCTTTCTTCCTACTCCTGTAAAGTGTACAACTTTTAATTTCTCGTTTACTTCTTTATCTAATATCATATAATCAGTATCAAATTTATCCATGTACATTTGATTTAGTTTTAAGTTTTCTTTATAGTCATCTGTATATTTCGCAATCCATTGACTAGGTGTTTTAGTTAGTTTTGCTTTATGTTCTAATATCTTCCACTTAACATAGTTTTGTTCGCCATAGTATTTCTTATGCACGGTACCATTGTTATAGAAATGCAATTGCCAATACTCTGGATTAAGTGCAAAGTCATCCCATACAAACTTTAAACTACCTGATTTAAACTTATAGAAACCACCATTGATACCTAGTTTGTTTTCCCACCATTGACCATATGTTACTAGTTCGTTTTGTTCTACTGGATATTTAAGTAAGTCATCTATGTTATTGACAATAACTTGATCTATATCCATAATGATTATATCATCACCTGGTTTCTGATATGCAAAATGAGGACTAAAGAATTTAAGTTTATGCCAATGTTTTTTTATATCACTATGATGATTATAAGGTAAGACTAAATCTGCTTTGACATCTGTATCACTTATACATACAAACTGAAAGTCTATTGATGAGTGTTTACGTAAACTATCATGTAGTCTTTCAACGTAATCAGGTGTGTAGAAACCATCAAAGTATACCGTACATATTTTAAGCATCCAATACTCTCCATACGGTATCAAAATCTTTATTGATAGTATGGCACAATATAACTTTTCCTGGTACGTGTTTTTGACTTGAAAAGAAATAGTGCCATTTGTCATCTAACCATAATATAGGGACATTGTTTTCTTTTATTTTTACTGCAAATAAAGTTTCGTTATCCCAACCAAAGTATTTTAATAATCTTGGTGGGTGTAAGTCTGATTCTTTTGTTAAGTCTGTCATCAACTTTAAGTTTTTATCAAAGTCTTTAAAGTATGCTAGTGTGTTTAAGTGTTCAGCATTTGCACCTATTATACCTGTATTGATAACATCATTTTTTGTACTCAAACCTTTTTCAAATAACATTGCTTGAGCATTGTAAAACTTTGCTGTAGGACTTCTTATTGTAGTTGATGAGTCAGTAACATTCTCTGGTACAAGTACTCTATCGTTATTGTTTAATACAGCAATACCTTTTGTTAAATCCCAATGTTCAAAAAAGTCAACGTGTTGCATAGGTACGACATCAAAATCTAAATAAAGTACCTCATCATATTGTTTTGCTAATTCATATAGTAAATGTATTTTATAGAAGTTAACAATATTGTAAGTTGTTAAATAAGGGTGTTCACGTTTTAGTTTTTGTTCAAATAAAATCCAGTCAGGACCATATTCAAATAACTTAAAGTCATAACCTAGTTTCTTTGCGTATGCTTCTTTCTCTACTAGAAGTCTTAAAAAGTGTTTTTTTAATCTATCTTTGGTTACTAAATTTATAGGTTTAGCTTTATTATTTTTTACAATAGGTAACTCTTTATCAAATATATCTAATTCATGTTTTGGTATATCAATATAGAAGCTGTATATTACTCGTTTCATCTTATCTCACCTATTAATAAAAATCTTGTACCACGTTCATCTTTAATCTTATCTTCTACAAGTACTTTAGTTTCAACACCATTAAACTCTTTATTAGGTAATTGTTCTTTAAATTCTTCAATAGTATTACAACAATTAATATGTGTAGGTATATGAAACATGTTATTAGATTGAAACGCAAAGTGTGTAGGTGCAACTCTTTCCCACCATGCTTCTTTACGTGTAACAGGTACACCAAACTTTGAATTGAAATGTTTTGATCTAGGTCCTAATGGTCCCCATTCTTTCATAGGTCGCATATGCTCACAAGAAGTATTAATAAACAAGTCAACATTTTTAAATTGTTTTTCTTTAAATGTTTCAAATACATCATCACATATAAATTCAACATTATCATAATCATAGAATAGTCTATTTGTAGCAATGTTAATAACTTCTTTATCTGAATCTATTAAGGTAATCTTCTTTACATGTTTAAAGGCAGGTATAAAAATACTACCATACCAACCACCCATAATTACTATCTCACTATTCTCATTTACAATACCTAACTTTTCAACGTGATTGATTAGTCTTTCTTTTGCTCTGAATTGATTTATACTATATGAGTCTAGTAGATCAGCATTGTGTCTACCTTCATGTATAATTCTTTTAAATATTTTTAAATCTATTTTGTCTATCATTTTCTTATTATGTAATCACCAATAACTAGTAAGTCTAGTGCTGTTCTTTGAAATGTTTTTATCGCCTGATTAGGTGTTTCAACAATAGGTTCTCTACAATTAAAACTAGTATTTAATAACATAGGTACACCTGTAATACACCAAAACTCTAATAATAATTTATAAAACTTTTCATTGTCTGTTTTATTAACTGTCTGTATTCTAGCAGTACCATCAACATGTGTGATACCTGGTACTTTATCTGATTTAACTTTACATATACGTGACATATATGGACTAGGTAATTTTGTATCAAAGTATTCTTTGTAATGTTCTTCTAATACTGCTGGTGCAAAAGGTCTAAAGTCTTCTCTCATTTTTATTGTTTGATTGATAATATCTTTTATATTAGGGTTACGTGGGTCTGCTAATATACTTCTATTACCTAATGCACGATTACCACTTTCTGATTTGCCTTGAAACCAACCTACTATCTTACCATCAGCAATTGCTTGTGCTACTTCTCTATAATCTACTTTCTCCTCACCAACAAATTCATATTCTTTACCAGCATATACATTTGATTTGTGTATCTGTTTATTAATCATATAGTCAGCATGTTGATATGTACCTATTGCTTGACCTTCATCACCTATAGCAGGTGGTACAAATACATCATCATAGTGTTCAGTAAACATCTCATTCATGTAACCATTATATGCAACACCACCAGCAATACATAACTTGTTAGATGATTTTAGTGGCAATACATGTTCTTTGATTTTGTCAATAGTAAATTCTTGTAAAGTATATGCAAGGTCTTCAATACTATCTAATCTAATTTCTTTAAAGTGTTCTTGTTTTCTTTCAGTAATCTCACCACCAAATATAACTTCAAAAACATTATAATAATAATCACTATGTTTACCATAACCTACTTTACCCATTAACTTACTAGCACCTAGTGTGCCAAAACCTGTTAAGTTAGACATATGATTCCATAACCAACCAATAGGTAACTTATCTGATAGGTCGTGTAGTTTATAATCTTTATCAAAAAATACACATCTAAATTTAGAACCTATGCCATCTATAGCAAGTATATCTGATTCTAAAAAACCTGAATTTAAGAAGGCATAGGCTGCATGAGATTGATGATGGTCTATAAAATAAAGATCATCTTTGAGATAATAGTCCCATAAGTTTTTAGGGTCGTAATCAAATATATCTTGTGGTAACATATCTTTACACATTCTAATACCACCAAGTGTATAAGTAAATGCTAAAATACCATTTGTACCATCTCTTTTATTTTCATCCCAATACTTTCTTACAAACTCGTTGTTTAAACGATAGTCGCCTGGGTTTAGAATATCTGATTGATGATTGTATGCCTCAGCATGATATGGTAGATTATGTTTAAATCTAGTGTGTCTTTCTCTTTGATTATGCCACTTACCATCATACGTATTATGGTCATGTAAATTTAATGCTATTGAATATATCTTTTTCACTCTTTTTTCCCCATTATATTTTTTCAGTTCAGGAAAGACATCAAATAAGTTTGATTCCCATTTAGTGCCTTTATAGTATTTATCAATTTTTAACAAGTAGTCTATTGTATCTAAATATGATAATCCATTATTATCTTCTTTTAATACATTTTGAATATCAGGAAAGTTCTTATATTTTTCTATAAGTTCTTTCTTTAAATCATCTGGTAATACATTTGCACATAACTTTGCTGGCCCTCTTATATTAGACCAGTTAATCTGATTAAATAGTTTTTTGTTTTCATCAAACCAATTTATAAGTTCATCAAATCTTAATACACTTAAAAAAGATATAGTACCATTTACATTTATTTGAACATTAGGATATTTTTGTAACGTTTTTATATTTTTAACTATATCATCCCAGTTTGATCTACGTCTTATATATTCATCTACCTTACCTATACCATCAAGCGATACGGTAAATTCAAACTTTTTAAAATGTTTAATGTAGTCTTCAATTTTATATTTGCCTTGTGTTAGAACAGACATATTAGTTTGAAACTTACAATACATTTTATCAGTATAACCTGTCTTTACCATTGCGTCAAGTAATTGATAAAATTGTTTCATAACTAATGGTTCACCACCAATCAATTTAAGATTGTAAATGTATGGTGCAAATTCAACTATCTGATCTATAATATCTGTTATCTGGCCTTTGAAAGAATCAACCTTGACACTATTACCGTGTCTGATAACACTATCATTCATAACCGTTTGACCTTCTAACTCTTTTGAGTTCAATGTTTTAGTTCTTGTAGAAGAGTCATAAGTGTGGCACATATAACAATCTAAATTACATTGATTGCCAAATGCTTTAATTTGTACTTCAAAAATTCTATGTTCTATATGACCTCTACCAGTATGTTTAAATGCCTCAACTGCCTCACGCATACCAGGCCATAGACCATCATTTTGACTTTGTATCTTTAAAGAGGCCTGTCTTCTGGATCTGCCATATTGTTTTTCTTGGTTGATACACGATACACACGATTTTTTTGTTAACTCTAAATCAGAGCCAGGTGTTGTCATTTCTTTTCGTAATTGATTTAGTTTAGGATCGTTTTCAAACCAATCTTTTATAGATGTATCTCTTATATTAGGACCAAATTCTGCTGATCTAGCCCAAGAGCATGGTGCATAATTACCTTGTATATCTGTAAATAATAATTGAAAGGGTGCACCACAGAAAAATATATCTTGGTCTTTAACTTGTTTTTCAAATGGTCCTACTTGACCATCCATATGTGGGTCTTCAAACCATGAAGATGTATCTATTTTACCATCGCCTAGAAACTTATCTCCAGGGCCACCTTTAGTCAAATGTTCAGGAAGTTTATCACTCATAATTAATCTATAAATTTAAATATATCTTCAAATGCGGCGTCTGTATCTAGTTTTCTGTTTTCAGGTTTCATTGTTTGCCACTTAAAGTAAACGCCTTTACCTATTGTTTGCATAAGTGTCGGATAAAATTTTACAAAAGGAAAGTCTTTCCATGATTCTATATCAGATGGAAAACAAACGTTGTATGATGTATCCCAACCTCTATCTAAAGTTGCACCTGTTATTGCCTTTGCTAACATACCTATTTCTACTGCACAAGACTCTCTATTACGGTTATCAATAAATTTAGGGTCTTCTAACTCCCATAATGAATCTGATTCTTCAAACTTCCACTTATGAAATTGATTAGGTGGTGCAAGTCTTGGTGTTGTTATCAAAGTCCAAGGTGCTGAACGCATATGATATAGACCAGGATTTTCACTATGTTTTTTAGGGTCACCCATTTTTGCTTTAATGTCTGTATCAATCTTATTTCCTTCACATAGATTCCATAGTTTTCTACTACGCTCTGCATTAGGACCTAGTATAAATGTTTGATAAGGATATGCTTTTTGTTTTGATGTAACTAAAGGGTATGCTGTTTTAAGTATTTGTTCTATTGTTTCTTTAGTTGGTATTATCTTTGTATCATAATCAACAACATGTTTTCTATTTTTTAATGAATCTGTTATACTCATAATACACTCGCATATTTTGATACTGGAAAATGACCTTTAGGTTCTACCCATTCCATACATGTTTTACAATAGTTCTCATATTTAAATAATCTAAAATTCATCATCTTGTCTATATTCTCCTGTGTTATATCAAACGTTTTTGAATGTATTGCGTTATTGGCAAACTTCTTACTACAATGTACAAGTTTTCTTGTTTCAAAATTAATAACAGGCACCATAGGAAAAGCTGCACACATCTTCCTATCTATTTCTGCAGCTTGTTCGTGTACTGCTGTAACATCATCTTTGTTAGGTGTTCTACCATTAAATGATTTCCACATTGTATTCTTGTGATCTAACATTTTCATTTCTTCAGGATAGTTGTCTTTGTATTTAAAATAATTAGGTGTTTTTACACATAGATTGTAATTATTTAATTCATTTGGTTGTATGAAACCATAAGGTTCTAATCTATCTAAATTGCCTAGTTTTTTAATTTCGTCTTCGTAAAAATCTAATATGTTATGTTCAACATAAAGTATATCAGGATCTTTTAGTATATGTGGATATCTTTTACGTACAAAAGAGTTTGATAGTACTGAACATACGTGATTAGGTCTGCTTTTAACTTCAGCGATTACATCATCTAAATTTTTAATTAGGCCTGGCTCACCACCTAGAAGACAAACACGTATCTTATAATTTTTTAAATAGTCTAGTGTTTGTTTTAGGAAATCCATATCAACTGTCAAGTTTCTCATTTCTAAAGTATAACTTGTACAGTAATGGCAATCTTTATTACAAGACATAGACATAAAAAAATCTATGGCTAAATAATTCTGTTGTATTTCTTTTAACGTTATCATCTATTATCAAATTTAGTAAAAAATAATTTATTAAAGGCTATTAGTAATTGTTCCTTTGCTGATGTTTTAAATCTTGTTTGTTTAAACAAAAAGTCTTCTCTTTCATAAGCCTTTTCTATAAGATACTCGTAAATATCTTCATTGTGTTTTTTTACTAACGCTCTGTCTAAAATTATATCATCGCCAAATAGAAACTTTGTTTTCTTAACAAATTGAAGTAATCTATAAGGTATCTTATCTGTTATATCAATCATATTATTGTCATCATCTATATAACAAAAACTAGTGATATTTGGGCTTATAATTATTTCTTTCATATTGTAGCCATTATAATTTTACATGTATTATCCACCTCATCATCTGTTAAATATGGATGAATAGGTAATGTTAATATTGTATCACATATTAACTGGGAATTCAAGCAGTTATCTTTTCTATGTATGTGTGTTTTATACAAGGGGTTTTCTGATATAGGCATAGGATAATGTACATTAGCATTAAGTCTTTTCTTTAGTAAATCCCTTGTTTCTTTGTTTTCTAATCTTATGACATATTTGTGATAACAATGATTTACAATCTCATCTACATGTGGTATAGTCACAGGCAAATCTTTTAAATTGTGAGTATATCTTTTTGCAATTCTAAAACGTTTATCTTGCCATTCGTGCATTTTGTCCATTCTATGACTAATAAATTCAGCATTGATTGCTAACATTTTAGAGTTATATCCTAATACATCACCGTTACCGTGTCTTCTTACTTTTTTTAAAAAATCTGCTTTACCTTTCTGATCTAATAAAATAGCACCACCACCTGATATGCCTGCAACAGGTTTATTTGCATTGAAACTTAATGTTGCAATATCGCCAAATGTACCTGCTTGTTGACCATTTCTACTTGCACCAAATGATTGACAAGCGTCTTCTATTAGTGCAATATTCTTTTCTTCACAAAAGTTTTGTATTTCTGTCATATCAGATATATTGCCAAACAAATGAGGATATACAATTGCTTTTGTTTTGTCTGAATACATACGTTTGATACTATCAATTGACATATGATTTGTTTTTGGATCAACGTCACAAAATACAGTTGTTGCACCATTCATTGCTACACATGACGCTGAAGATATCCATGAGAAGTTTGTAACTAATACTTCATCACCAGGTTTTATGGCATAACACATAAGAGCATATTGTAAAGCGTCTGTACCACTAGCACAGGCAACAACATATTTTCTGTTGATAACTTTTTGTATTTTCTTTTCTAAAAACTCAACGTTTCTTTCGTTTTCTTTTTGCATAACATTATCAAAAAGTTTTAAGTATTCATCTTTGTTTGCTAGATAATCTCTATCCCATCCAGTCATCAATTACCTCTCTTTCTGTGTTTGTTCATATAAGTGTTCCGCAATTTTCTCATGGCCTTTTGCATTAGGGTGCCTATCTATTTCTGATATTTTATGTGATTCATTTAATACACTAAACTCTAAAGATGAACCTCCTAATAATTCATCTGTAGGCCAGTTAAAAAATTTATTATTAAACTTGTATTTTGTATTTCTTAAAACGCTGAGTGATTGATCTTGTACGCTTTTATGTAATATACCAACTTGTTGAGGTCTTAAATTTCTTGTTAAATTTTCTTCTTTTATTTTTATTTCCCATAAGTAACCTCTATATAAACTAATCATCTGAAACTGTAAATATGGAAGTCTTGCTTGTTCCATAAGATTTTGAAAAGCATATTGATATCTTATACTCTTTTCTGTCCAATAAGATAAGTCACCTCTTCTATCTTCTCTATCATTAGTCCATCTATTTTTTATTTTATAACAACGTCTAGGTGCAGTTGACCATGCAGCCATAACAAAACCTATATCTTCTCTATTATGATTTAGTATCTCATCTGATAAAGAGCTATAAATGTACTCTTGTCCTGCACCAGATTTACATAGATTAATACATTCCATGTTTAGTTTTTCTGCTAGTAATTGAGGCCATTTAGGCCAATCGCAATCCATTTCAGGATGAAATTGTGAGTAAAAGTTTTTATCTCCCCAACTACATCCACTTACTATTAGTTTCTTCATACTTTATTCTTTACTATTGATTTACCTTCTTCATCTAAATGATGTTCTATTTTTAATTTATCTTCACCTCTTTGTAAACAATGATATAGACAATTTTTAGGTACTTTACTATGATCGCCTGCTTCACCATCTTTCATTATTTGTTCAAACTCTCTCCATTCATCTGTTAATACTATTTCATCTATATTTTCTGCTTCACTTACTTTACTTACTTTTAATAATCTTTGAAACAAAGGCGTACTTAATGTCCATTCTTGGTCACACCAACAACAAGGTAATAAATGACCTCTATTACTCATAGCCATTTGCATTTTACCATTCATACATTGAGCAACAAACTTGCCTTTTAAAGGATCTTTTTTCATTGTGGTCTTACGTATCCTTTATATGCTAAATTATATTCTTTTGATTTAGGTCTTAATGGGTCACTTTCTCCCATCCACCTTGACGAGTGTAACACTATGAACATTAAACCCTCATCTATTGCCATTTGTTTTGCCTTTTCTAAATTATGTTCATTGTAACTAAACACTATAAACTGCCATGATGGTGTTTGTTTTAAATATTTCTTTGACTCTAACATAATTTCATACAACTTTTTACCATCTTGGTTTACTCTATACATGTTACTTTCTTCAGGTAAACCATCTATTGCAAATATCCATTTTGCTCTAGGGTGTGCCTTAAATGCTTTTATGTACCAACTTTTAGATTTGGCAGACGAGGCATTATGTACTGTAACTTGTATATCTTTATTATACAGGTACTCTAATATCTCAACAAACTTGGGATGATGTACTGGATCAGATAACTGACCACAGAAATTAAATGATGAAAAATAATCAGACAACTTTCTTATTTCATCCATCGTAGCATCCCGACCATAAACTTTTCTGCCTTCAAGTGTAAAGTTTGTCTGCCTTTGACACCTCATACATTCAAGTGGACATCTATTGCTTATGTCAATATTTATTCCCTTCTTTGATCTTCTATAAAATGCTATATCGCTCATTTTAAATATTTTAGTAAATTTTCTATCTTATCTTTTTGTTCAGTTAAACACTTTGCAGGTCTTTTCCAATACACAGGTCCACCATCTATAATAGATTTATCTCTTAAATAAATCACTTCTTTTCCTAACCATTTACATTCTTGTATTATTCTAGGTGCAGGATCAAAGTTCGGTTTAGTGTAAACATATGTGTCAAATAAACCTAATAGATTTTTAACAGGCACGAATAAATGATTATATTTTTGATTTATGTACTTATCTTTGTATGCTATGATACCGTGTGACGTATAATTTTTTATATGTTTTTCTACTTCTCTATAATATGTTTTATTTGTTCCTAGAAATAGATATTTAAACTGTATGTTATCTACTATAGGTTTGTATATACTAAAGTTTATTATCTTTTCAAATTGTTCGCCTACACCATTTACATATACCTCATGGTCGCATAAGTCAATTACTTCTTCTGGTTCATAAAAATCTAGTGCGATAGGATATTCTTTGATGTGATTTTCTGAATATACAGATATGAGTTTACCACCAAATAATTGATGTAATGTAAATTTTTGTTCTTCGGTATAACTGTTGTAATCAAGGTATGCAAGTGTTAACATACTTCTACCCATAATCAAAGTTACGTCATCTGACCGTGGCATATAGTCATTAAACACTATGTTTTCAAACTTTGTATAACACTCATTTATTGCGTCAATGTAATCTTGTATTATGTGTTTTTTATTGGGTATAACAATCAGTTTGGCACTTATACCTAGGTCGTTGAGAAAACAACAATGTTCATAACTGTAATGAAACAGACCATCACCTGGTTTACTTGTACATACTAAATTAATCATATAATATTATAACATATTTATGTATAAATATCAATAGAGAGTAGAGTAGAGAATTAAGGAATGAGAATTGAAAAAGGTATATTTTACTCAAATAAACAATCTAATTGCTGACGCTATCTTTTTACCGTTAAGTGTTGCATATATTTGGGAATATTGTAAGACACAGGTAACAGATTGGGAACTAGGAGACATCTTCTTTGAAAGAGAGTCCGTAGAGGACTATCTAAAAAAGATTGACAATCCTGACATCTTAGCATTATCAACATACGTGTGGAACTGGGACATAACTTGTCAGTTAGCACGAGCAGTCAAAAAGAAATATCCTAATTGCAAAATAGTAATGGGTGGACCACAAGTGCCATTCAAACAAAGTTGGCTAGAAGACAATACTGATCTATGCGATATTATAGTTACATATGCAGGTGAAAGAGCATTTGCTGAAATACTAAAAGGTAACTATACATATCCAGGCGTAATGACAAAAGACTCTTACACGCCACCTAAACCAGATAAAGAAGTAAACGATATACCTAGTCCTTATTTAAGTGGGTTGATGGATAGTCTTATGCAACCTGGTAAACAATATAGTGCTATCATAGAAACTAATAGAGGTTGTCCATATAGTTGTTCTTTCTGCGATCAACAAGATTTATATTACAATAAGATTGCCATGTTTGATTATGATAGAGTAATAGGTGAGATAGATTGGATTGTAAAAAATAAAATTGACTTCTTATACTTTGGCGATAGTAATGTAGGTATGTTCAATAGAGATGTTGACTTCATAAGACATATTGCTAAATGTAGAAATGAACATGGTTATCCTAGACAGATAGATTATAGTACAGCAAAACAACAACCTAAACGTATCGTAGAATTAGGTGAGATACTTAATAAAGAAGCAAAGATAAGACGTGGTGTTACAATTGCTTTACAAAGTATGAATCCTAAAACATTAAAAGCAATCAAAAGAATTAATCTTGCAAATGAAAAACTAGAGCAAATTGTTGGCGACTATAACAAAGCAGGTGTTGATAATTATTGTGAACTAATTGTAGGTTTACCTGAAGAAACATTAGACACATGGATAAAAGGTATAGGTAAGATACTAGAATTAGGAAGTGACCATGCGTTGACAGTACACCCTTTGAGTATTGTACCTAATACTCCTTTTTCTGATCCTGAATATAAAAACAAATACGGATACAAATATACAAAAACAGCTGCACCTGCAGGTGGTAATACTTATCCTAAAGATAGTAATGGTGAGATTGATTATGTTGCATATGAAAGTAAAAGTTATAGTAAACAAGATTATATAGACATGTATTTTTTCGCTAAAGGTCTTGTGATACCTCATCACTACCATGGCGTTAGTCAAGTTGCAGCCACATATCTAAAACGAGAACACAATGTACCTTTTATAGATTTTTATAAAAAATTATTTGAGTATAGTAGAAATGGTAATGGTATACTAAATGAAGAATATAAAAATCACACAAACAGTTTGAAACAAAGTTTATTTGAAGATAAGACATGGGGTAGAACAATAGAAGGTGGTGATGATTTTCATATACAAGATAATGGTGCAACAGCTTCTTTCTTGTATAGAAACATAGACAAGGTACACAAAGAGGTTATAGACATATGTAAGAAAGAATATAATGTTGATGTATCAGAAGCGTGCCAGTTTAACAAGCACATTATTGACACATATGAAAGAGATAATATAGAAAAACAATTTAACAAAAACTGGTACAGTTGGTTTTTTGATTTGGATCAATTAATTTCAGTTAACAATATCGTTTCTGTAACCGTTTATAAATATAAAGATATAGTAGATCACTCAAAGCATTTATTCTGGTGGGGAAGAAAAGCAAAGAGATGTTTTTTGAAATCAAAGGAGATTATGTTATGATAAGAGTTGGCGATATAATACCAGATATAAAAACTATGCACAAAGATAGTGCAGCCACAAACTGGTATTCTACACACGAATTATTTAAAGATAAAAAGATATTACTAATAGGATTGCCTGGTGTATTTCTAGTTGAGTATGCAGCCACACATTTAAAAGCATACGACTTCTATTACAGCAAGATAAGAGAACTAGGTATTGATGAAGTGTATTTTACAAGTGTTGATAATTGTTACGTACAAAACGCATATCACAAATCAGAAAATTTATCATACTTAAAAAACTTACCTGACCCTAATGGTGATTGGGCTACATCTATAGGTATGTTAGAGAGTATGAGTAAAGAAGGATTAGGAAATTGTAGTCATAGATACGCTATGATTATAGACAATCTAATTATGAAACATTGTAAGTATGAAGACTTTACACACAATCCTATGACGTGTTTTCAAGTATCAGACGCTGATACAATGATAAAATATTTAGAAATTATACAAACGAATTATGAAAGGTTTAATGATAACGCCAGAGATAAGGTTGACGTCCTTGGAAGAAACAAGATCAGCACCGTATTGTCGTGAGCTAAAAACTCTTTGGTATGATAGAGAATATCTATTAAATCATTTAGAGAATATAGACGAAAACAATTGGTATCTGTTTGATTGTGGTCACATAAGATGGACTGTACAAGAGGCATTTAACGCTAGACGAGAATGTAAAAACTATCCTTTTAGTGAGTTTCATTATGAGTTGATAAATCTTTTTACACCTGCAATATCTTTTGATACTGTATTGTACACACAAACAGCAATAGGTGGTGCACCACCACACCAAGATAGAAACAGACCTGCTGCTTTAAACTTTGCAATACGAGGTGAGTTTAGTGATACAAGTCCACAAGTCTTCTATGATAGTTTTGATAGAAGTACAGAAAAGTATAGAATGACATATGAAAAAAATGGATTAACAAAAGAATTTGCACCTTGGATATTTAAAGGTCCTGAAATACATGGTGTAGAAAACAAGACAGAAAAAAATAGAATTATTATAACTTGTGCTTGGCGACATAACAGTTATGAAGATATAGAGAAAAGATTACTAGATGGCACGTTAGTAAACTGGGAACAGAATGAAAAAAACAAAAGGATAAAATTTATATGAGTAGTATAGATAGAACAAACAAAGCACTTCAAAGACTATCTACTATGGGTGACTGGTTGCAAATGAAACAACACATCAATACTAGACAGATAATGAAAGACCTTGAGCCATACAAAGACTCATGGAAACCTTACAATTTAAGAAACCCAAATAATAGGTGGGGTTTAAGTGTAACAAGTTTAGATGGCAAGTTAAGTGGTATACCTGATTTAGATAGTTTACTACAATACAATAAGATACATGGTACTAGTATTACAAATCATCACATAAAAGAATACACCGAAGTATATGATAACTCAAAAGAATTGCAGAAACTCATTGAACCATGGAAACCTTGGTTAGGGAGATGTCACTTTTTAAAACTAAACACAGGTGGTTATTTTCCTGAACACTATGATGTAAACAAAATAGAATATGGTTATGATGAAATAAGATTTATTACTTTCATCAACAGGTGTGATAAAAAAGATTTAAAGTTTATATATGAGGATACAGTTAGAGATGTTAAAGATGGCCAGATGTTTTACTTTAACGCTAACAAAAGACATTCAGTTTTTAGTACATCGGACGACATTATAATGTTAGTATTCTGTATGAAGTTTGATGAACTTTTATTTGAAAGATTGATAGAACAATATAGGTTTGCATAATGTGGTATCATAAAAAATTTAAATTACAATACGATAAAAACGTTTTCAATGAGATAATTGAATATGCTGAAAGAGCAACATGGAGACAAGGGTACGATCAAAATGGTTTACTTTGGAATGTTGAAGAACTACCTTTAAACCCTAAACAGTTTCCTATACTAAATGAATTGTATGAAGGTCTAAATACAGAATTTAAAAGACCATCATTTTTTATTAGTAATGTGAAACCTGGTGGGTTAGTAAACCATATTGACCACAACAAGTGGGGCAATCTAGGTATACCTTTGAAAGGTGATTTTGAAAATACACCTCAATACTTTTACGATCAATTCAATCATCCAGTAGAGTCATTCGTAGTTGATAGTCCTGTTATATTCAATACACGTATGTTACACGCTGTACCTAGACAATTAACTGATACAGGACCTCGTTGGGTATTGATGATGGATTTATTTGAGTGGGTTGATAAGTTGTTTGATAAGATTGACAAGAAGACTATATGGACAGACACAAAGAATTTCAAAAATGCGTAACTTCTATTTTCTACAGATACCTTTAGGTACAGACGCAGCCTATCTGCCACAAGCAGTAGGTACGATCTGGTCTTATTGTAATCAGTTTGAAGAAGTACGAAAGAAATATAAACTTGCAGGTGTATGGTGGAACAAAGAGATTGATATAGTTGAACCTGATTTTATAGCTGCAAGTTGTTATATGTGGAACTGGAAAATAACATATGACGCATTGAAAGAAATAAAAAAGAAGTATCCTAAATGTAGAATAGTTGTAGGTGGACCTGAACCACAATATACATCTGAATGGTGTAAAAAACATCCTGAAATAGACGCTGTGTTAGCATACTATGGTGAAGAAACAATGAGAAGATTATTAGTAGATGATGATCTTAACATACCAGGTGTTGTTACAAAAGAGTTTAACAATGCAGCTGAGGCAGAATATGCCGACCCTAAAATGATACCTAGTCCTTATCTTAATGGTTTCTTTGATAGTTTACTAGAAGGCAACACACAAAAAGTCAGAGCAATCTTTGAAGGCAATAGAGGTTGTCCTTATACTTGTTCTTTCTGTGACATAGGCCATAAGAAATATACAAAGATACAAATGTTTGAAACAGAAAAATGTTTAAAAGAATTAAAATGGATGTGTGATAGAAATGTAACTGCTATAGATGTAGCAGATAGTAACTTTGGTATATTTCCTAGAGATGAAAAACTTGTAGATTTTGTTGTCAGTCAAAAAAAACTAGGTAACTTTAATGGTAGATTTATGCCTACATGGGCAAAGACACATGGCGATAAGATAATGAAGTTAGCAAAGAAATTACAAGACGCAAATGTAGATGACACTTTTGGTTTTAGTTTACAATCTACAAATCCTGAAACTTTAGATAATGTCAATAGAAGAAATGCGTTTGATATTAAGAGTTTCAAACCTATCATAAAAGATTTAAAAGACAAAGGTGTTTCTTCTTATACAGAATTAATCTTTCCTCTACCTGGCGATAGTTTAGAAACATTTAAGTATGGTCTACATGAAATAGTTGACATGCCTGCACCATTTGATATGATACAGATTAATACTTTAAGTAGATTAAGTAATACAGAATTTAATACAGGTTTTCCTGAAATGATATGGCAAAATATTAAAGGTACTGCAAAGCCATATAACAATGATGTAATAGATGAGATTGCTGTTGCAACAGATAAGATGACAAAAGATCAAGTCTTTGAAGGTTTCTTTTATAGTAGAAGTTTCTTAATACCAATGTACTGGTATGGTTTAACAAAATATCATGCTGATTGTTATTATGAAATTAATGGTAATAGAAGTGAATTATTAAAAGACATATATTCAAAACTATTTAAGAACAAAACATTTATGAAACACAAACTAGATGTTAGAGAACATTATTTTAAAGCACTTAATGAGTACAAAGACATTGGATATAAGATACTTAATAGAGATATAAATTATTATACAGATACAGCTTATTCTCACTTGTTCTATACCGAGAATAATATATTTGATGTGTTCAAAGAAATGTATCCAGAATATGATGAGATTATTGATCGCAACAAAAAAGATTTCAGACCTATTGACGATAAAATGGAATGGCTCAGAGATATACACGTTAGAGGTAGATTTAGTGAGTCTTGGAGAATAAAATGATAAACAAATTAATATGGAATAAAGTAGAAGAATTATTTTACTGGAACATATCAGTAGATAGCCCTATCAATCAATTACCTTTTACAATGGATTTTATTCTTGCTTGTCAAAAAGAATTTTCTATGACAGTAAGAGATAAAGAATATCCTATACATCTAGGTGGTATAATGGATTGGCATGATAAAACAATGGGCGATTTCGTAAAAGAAATAGATAAACAATATCAAAGCAATTACTTTGTAGCAGAAAATGGTACAAGTACAACAGGTGTCGTAGGTGAAATAAAAGATGTAAACGATAAACCTATTACTAACAAATGGAATATAAGAGGTGACGCTCTTGTTAAAAGATTACAAGCAATGCAAAAAGAAAGACCTAATCTAACAATATTAGATATGGGTTGTGGTGTAAACGAATATAAGAAACACTTAAACAATGTTACAGGCGTTGACCCTTACAGAAAAGAAGCAGATATATTATGTAGTCAAGCAGATTTTAAACCTGCTAACGATATAAAATGGGATGTAATTATATGTTTTGGTCCTCAAAACTGGTATACGTATGATGAACAATATAGAAACTTTATGACGTTAAAGAATTGTTTAGCACCTAGTGGTTTACTATTATGGTCACATGTTCATAATTACTATAAAGTATTTCAACCAGATCACCCACATGGTCACACTTGGATACATGGCGATTTAGAACATGCACAAAAGAATAGTGCATTTTACTTCTATGATAGAAACTGGAAGTACACATGGTACTTTAACTGGACTGAACACGCTGTAAATACACTTGCAGGTCATGTAGGTTTAAAAATAAACAAAGTAGATTATGACCATTGTAATTTATACAGACCACCTATGTACAGAATATTTACGGAGATGACACATGGTTGAACAAGGTAACTTCTTTGTCAAATGTCATAACATTTATTACAATCAACAATGGTTGATAGATGTATTAGATAGTTTGAAGCCTAGTGATTGGGTAAATGGAGTTAGTAGAACAGGTGTAGCATGGAATGTTAGTGAATGTAGAAATATACCATATGAAAATATGTGGAAAGATATTGTAGAGAATTTAAATTTAGATCAAGTCGGTAGTACAGAAAGAACATTCCATGGTGAAAAACCATGGGCATTCTTTTCTAAATTACCACCAGGTGGTATAAATTTACACTACGACCATAGACGTTGGGGTGCGATATTGTTTCCTGTAAGAGGTAAGTTTGAAGTTACACCTCAAATATTTGCAACAGAAAACTATACTGAAATAGAAAGATTTAATTTTACTAAAAGTAAAATACACAATAACGGTACACCTGTATTTTTTGATAGCAGAGTTTTACATGCTGTACCTACACCTTTAGATTTAGAGGAAGAAAGAGTTGTATTTTCTGTAAACATACACTCACACCCTACAGAATTTTTTAGAAAAGCAATTGACGGAACATGGTTAAACAAGAATACAGAAAACATAGGTGTATCTAATGACTAATTTCTATTCTATACAAGCAGATAAAATGAAATTTGATTTAGATATGTTAGTTGATCTATACAAAACAGTAGATCAAACAAAGTGGGTACATAGACAAGATAAGTTACCACAGTATTGGCCTATTGATGAAAACAGTACGTTTGATCGTAACCATGAATTTTACAAACTACTAAAAGAAAACATACATGCTGATATAGATGAAACGAGAGTATATTTCAGTAGAGTACACCCAGGTGGTATACCTAACCATTGGGACTTTGAAAATTTTACTAAACTACAATTTCCTGTTATAAGTGATGAAGAAGATAACGATTGGTCAAAGTCGCCTGTTATCTTTATAGATCAATTTGACCAAGTTGTAGAAAGAGTAGAGCATACGAATAATACGCCTATAATTTATAGTGCGAATTACATGCACGGAACAATCAAATCTTTAGATAATACAAACGATAGAATTACTTTTGTTGTTGATATTAAGTATTGGTTTGCCAGAGTTAGATCAAAATATAACAACGGTACTTTGTTTACAAACAACAAAGCGTTTTGGAGTATGGCATGAACAGGTGGGATATAACTGTTAAACAAAGTAACTATGATTTCAATCCTTTTAGAGAAAGCGATCATGGCAAATACTTTAAAACAATTACAAACATTTATGAGGACTGGTCAAAGGAATTAGAATATGCAAACAAGCAACAATATGATTTCTATTGGCCTAGTCCTGTAAAACCAGGTGGCGATCATTTTGATTATGAGTATGAAAATAAACTAGTAGAAGATTGGGGTATACCTAAAGACTTTGTAATCTACAGAATGTGGACTGCAACAAAGAAAGAGTGTCCTATATTATGTGGTCTAGCAGACAAGTTAGGTTTAGAAGACGCACAAGTTAATATACAAACACAAACTACTGGTATGATGTTACATTTACACATTGATAGTTTAACAGGTTTAAGAAAAGAAAGACAAGATCAATCTTCAAGTAGAGCAACTGATCCTGAATGGGGTAGAGTTTTTGTTATGTTAGAAGATTGGAAACCAGGACATATTATTCAATTCGGGAATACATATGTACCACCATGGAAAGCAGGTGATGTAGTATGGTTTGATTGGGCAAATATCCCTCACAGTACTGCAAACACAGGACCATGGCCTAGAACTATTGCCAAGATAACTGGCAAACAAACAGAAAAGTATAAAAAATTATTATGAATATAACGCCCTTATTTGCTATTGCAATATTATTACCTAGTATTACAAGTAATCAAAGAATACAATACGGCATACCATTATCTTTAATGTTATTTAAAGATGTGTTTTTAGGTTTTCATGGCCTAATGATACCTGTCTATGGTTGTATGTTGATTTTCGTGCTACTAGGCAGACATATAAGTAATAGTATAACAGCAACGTTTGTAGGCGTTTTGATTTGGCATGTTGTTGTTAACTTCGCTGTATGGTACTCATACGGTGGCAATTTATTACAAACTTACATACAAGCAATACCTTTTGATTTTAATCTTTTGGTATCAAGTTTGATATGTGTTATGATAGGAAAATTATGTATAAAATATTACTCACATTATTTGTATTACTAATTAGTTTTACAAGCGCTAAAGCAGATGACTGTAGAGGTGATAGGCCACAATATGATGACGATGGCACTATGATTATCTATATCTGTAAATCATTTATTAGAAACTCAAGCGATCTAACTCATAAAACATATTCTTATGAAGTTGTATCAGCAGACAAAGACGAACTACAAAAAGTATCTTCTTTGAACGTTGTACAATCTGGTCCTGATGGTCAGTTAACTTCTACGTTTATGAGAGGTACAAATTCAAACCATACTCTTATTACACTTAATGGTATCGCTATACAAGATCACTCAACACCGAATGGTACTGAAGACTTATTTGCACACAGTTTTTTAGGTGTAGATAGAGTTGAAGTAATCAAAGGACCTATGGGTAGTATCTATGGACCTAATGCAATAGGTGGCGTTATCAATATGGTTACACAGGCAAATGGTCTAAACTATATTGAGTTATCTGGTGGTAGTTTTGGTCAGAAAACACAAGTAATAAAACTTGGTAAAGCAGATTACTCAAAAGGTTTTATTATAGACTTTAGAGTAGAGAATGAAACTGCTGATGGTATATCTGTAGTAGATGGTACAGAAAAAGATGGTATCGCTGATAGAAACTATATCTTTCAAGTAGAGAAGTTTCTAGGCAACTGGATGTTAAAGTCTAATATAATTCAAACTGTAAACAAATCTGATTTAGATAAATCTACAGACTATACTGACTATACATCTAAATGGCAATTCAATAATCAATACATCTCTTTACAAAGTAAAGATACCGAGTTTTCTTTTCAGAAATCAAAACATAAAAGAACATATGACGATAAAGGTACAAAAGATATTTACAATTCAGACCAAGAAACATTTATTGCTAGTCATACATTTCATCCAGAGAAAACAATATCTTTGACTACAGGATTTGAACACAATCTACAAGAAATAGATTTTGATACTAACATTGCAGGTTATGATTCAAACGTAGATAAAGAAAGACACAATCATGGTTACTATGTCAATTTTGATAAACAACTTGATAGTGGTGTCTTCTTTCATAGTGGTATTAGACACGATACACCTGATACATTTGACAATCAAACTACAGGCAGAGTTGCTGTAGAAAAGAATGGTGTACATTTAAGTTACTCTACAGGTTACAAAGCACCTACAGTTTACGAGATGTATGGTAAAAACAATTATGGGTTTTTAGGTAACAGTAGTTTGATACCTGAAAAATCAAAGACATGGGAAATAGGTTACAAATCAGATGGACATAAGTTTGTTTATTTTGAATCAGAAATAGATAATCTTTTAAAGTATGATACAAACACTTATGTTAACGATACTAAACAAAGTAAACAACATGGTGTAGAATTAAACAATACATTTACATATGGTAAGATACAATTAAGTAATAGTTTATCTTATACAGTATCAAAAGATGGTGACAATAAAGACATGTTAAGAAGACCTAACTGGCAGAATACATCAACAGTATATTATGATAACTTCTATGTTGACTTTAATTACTTTGGCAAACACAAAGACATTGACGCTTCAACATATGCAAGAAAAGATATGCCTGCTGTTGAAACATTTGATATAGGTTACAACATTGATGTTGAAGATACTACTTTCTTTTGGAGTATAAACAACGTCTTTGATAAGTCTTACGAAAGACCAGATGGTTACAATCAATACGATAGAACTTTTAATCTAGGCTTTAGAAAATACTTTTAATGTTTGATACAATATTTTGGGCTGTTATAGGCACTTTAAGTGGTGTCATATTTGGTGTGATACCAGGTGCAGGACCTTTTGTTGCAACGGCAACTCTATATCCTTTTCTAACACATATAGAACCTGTCAATGTTATGATGTATTACATAACAGTTTTGATTGCAACTAATTATACAAATAGTGTAACTGCTATTCTGTATGGTATACCTGGTGACGCTACAGCGATGAGTACTGCAAGGAATGGTCATAGATTATTCTTAAAAGGTTTTGGCAATCTAGCAGTTGCTTCTAACGCTGTAAGTAGTACAGTAGGAGTTATATTTGCTTTTACTGTTTTTATTCTAGTGTTGCCTTATATTATAGAAGTCTTTAGATTTTATAATAGTGTATTACAGACAGTTATTGTTGCAGCTGCAATTATAATGATTACACTATTGACAAAACAGAATAAATTGTTTACAATAGTACTGTTTTTATTTGGAGGCATGATTGCAAAAATAGGTATAGACCCTATTACATTTGATAGTTTTTTGACTTTCAATAACTCATACCTCGCAATTGGGATACCTTTTGCAAGTGTGATGATAGGATTATACATAGTGCCAGAACTAACAAAGTTAAACAATTTCAAAGTAGGCGTACCTAAACGTATAAATACTTTTACAGTTGGTAAAGATACAACTACGCCTACACTCATAGGAAGTTTTGTAGGATTTTGGTGTGGTCTTATACCAGGTGTAACAAATATTCTTGGCAGTTATGCAAGTGCAAATATTGTTAAAAGGTTTTTCAAAAAACCTGTACTTAAAAGCATAGCAGCCGCAGAGGCAGCAAATAATAGTGGCGCATTATCATCACTATTGCCTTTGCTTATACTAGCGATACCTATAACGGGAAGTGAAGTTTTGATTTATTATATTATGTTAGAAGATGGTTTCGTTTTCAACGCTCAAAATACAGTCAAACATTTAGAAAGTATAATTTATATTATACCATTTGTGACTGCCTTTTGTTTGTGGTTAAGCTGGTACGGTTTCAATCTGTTAGGTAAGATTGCATATTACTATAAAAAACATAGAAATGTAGCAAACATCTTACTTCTCTCAATAATTAGCATTGCAAGTATATCAATATTCGCCATACGTGAATGGATGATTATCTGTATATTTGTTTTGTCTATAATCGGTTTCTTAATTAGACGCTGGGACACTAGTCCCATTATTTACGGATACTTTCTAAGCGATCTATTTTATGAAAATTTAATTAGAACATTAATAATCTTATAGGAGATAAAATGAAAAAAATAATGTTAATAATAATGAGTATGTTGTTCAGTACAATGGCATATGCTCAAGTACAAATAATCAATCCTGGTTCACAAGAAGGTGTATTCAGACAAATACTTTCTACAATAGGTGATACAACTGACCATAATTTTGTTCAGGCAGATAATCCAGTTACTGCATACACTTATATAGAAGGTGCTGAAGGTGGCACAGAACCTATCTTAACGATATGGTCAAGTGAATGGCCAGGTGACGATAGTTTGAAAAGTCCAAAAGTATCTAAAGATAACATTGTAGCTTTAATGACATATGAAACTCTTATGTGTAGTAGAGCATACAATTCACTTGAAGATATGAGTGGACAAACTGTTAAGATTGCGACATGGGGATCAGAACCAGTTGCAAAATTTCTTACAAATTTAGGTGCAAAATATAATGTAAATTTTGTAGTTGTACCTTATTCTGGCAGCGGAAGTACTACTAAAGGCTATGTTGGCAAAGACGCCGATACTGTTTTTACAATTACTTCACGTCAAGCCGCATTAGAGGAAGATGGATCTAAATGTATTGCCTTTTCAGAAAAAGGTGAATTAGGTTTTAGATTTGTTGACGCAATCATCACCATTAATGCTAACTACGCCTTAACAAATGATTTACGTTCTACTGTAAATAACCTCTCTACTACTACCGAGTGGAATAGTAAATTCAAAGGCTCTGTAACTTATGTTGGGAATGGTTCTAATCAAACTATAGATATGTTTGAAGAGGCTGTTACTAATTTTAGTAAGTAATACAATTATGTAAGAGCTGGTTGGCATCCTTATAGTTGTCAAACAGCTCTTGCTGATCTCTACCAGTTATGTTAAGATTTACATTAAACTTTTTGTTTTGTAGATTTTGAAATTCAGGTATATTCATACCGACTTCTAACTTCTTATTCAGATAATTTAGATATTGTTCAACGATTTCTATATTCTTTATTTCTTTAATTACACCAGGTTTTAATTGAGTACAACCCCATAGTAGGTGATTTGTAATCTCTGGTTCTTTGTTGTTACCTATATTGTTGAATATATTATTGCCAGGTAACTTATCTAATATATTAATAAACTGACCTATACGTGTATTAAAATCTATTGCAATTAATTTTTTACCTGATATGTGAAAGTCAGGACCTGCAAAGTACATATCTTTTACTTTTAGTTTATCAACTATAGTCTGTACGAAACCATACATTGTTTTATGTTGTTCTTCATCTACTTCACTCACAGGTATAGACCATACTGCCATATCTTTTGCAATATCACTTTTCTTACTAATAGAATGTTGTTCAATAGGATTTTTATGAAAGTCTAATATATCGCCATACTTTACTTTAGCATTTCTTACGTAGAATAAACAATCTACTTTACCATCTTTGACATAACCATAAGGTGATATAGATGGCTCTTCAGACCAATAATATTTTTGTGCCATAATCTTACAAGGTACATTGTTAAAGTTTTCATTTTGAATACCTGTCTTATTGATTTCAAAAAAATCATTGTGATAATTTAGTTTACTTAAATGATCTAAAAAGTGATGTTTGTTATTCCATCTTCTATACTCTATTATAGGTGTATTCTGATCTGATTTAGGAAAGAAAGAATTACTGCCTGTACCTATATCTGGTTTTGTAAAAAACTCATCGCCATCAAATACATCTAGTTGACTATGAAAGGTAGGTGTAATACTTTTAGGTACGTTATGTTGTAGTCCTATTACTCTACAAAAATCATCAAGTTTCTGTTTATTACTAAACACTTCAGCTGCAAAGGCAGACATATTGTTTATGCCGTAATAACTTTCTAATTGTGCTTGAATAGGAAATAAATTTTCTGATACACAAAACACTTTATCACAAGATATAATTTCTTTTGTGATTTCTATTATATCAAATCTCTTTGATACAACTAAATTGTCTATGTGTTTTATGAAAGGTTTGTAGCGATCGCCTGACTTGTTTGGCACCACATCACAAACCAATGTGATGTGGTTATTTAAATTCGCTGTGATAAGACCTTCGGTCTTGTTAAGACTACGCTTATGTGATAATATAATTACATTCATTCATAATATATATGTGTTGATTAAATATTAATCGTTTGTTTCATTTATTACAGCCGCTTCTGGTAACTCATCTGTAAACGTGCCTTCTTCAGACTCTATAAGATCATCAATAACTGGTAATTCAGCTGCTTTTGTTTTCCATTCATTGTAAGAATCTGTATCTTTAAATTCTTTTACAACTACTACAAATTTTTTATCTTCAGATAAAATAGCATACTTGTCTAATACGTATGTTGCTTCGTTATTAATATGTAAATTTATATTGTCTTCGCTAATATCAGCTGATGAGCTTTTATTAAAAAATTCTTCTACTGATCCAAACGTCATTGTTGGATTAACGTTTGTAAGTTTCCATTGTTGGATATGTGTTGCCATTAGTTAAACTCCTCTATTTGTCTTTCTAAATCTATGTTGCCCCATTGCTTTATGTTTATAAAAAAACCTTCTTGTTCAGATATATTAAAATCTATGTTAGGCAAAACACTTCTTTGTTTTTTCCATTCATTGTAATGTGAAGAAGTATCAAACCTTCTTACAGTTACAACTCCTTTTTTATCAGGTGTAAGTACACTCATTCTTTCATATATGTACTTACTATTCACTTCATGGTGTTTTTGTAAGTCTTCTTCATCTGTAGTTCCAGTGTATGTAGAGTCAAAAAAATCGTCAACTGACTCATAGGCCTTATTTGGATCCACTAGATTTCTGTATAAAAACTGAATATCTATTGCCATAATTTTAACCTCAATTGTATTAATACTATTATTTATGCGTATAAATACTACTATGGCAGCAACAGCTAATTATAATATAGATCAAGGTACAACTTTCAGTTCAACTGTAACCGTAAAAGATAACAGCGGAGATCCGTTAGATTTAACGGGTTATACGGCAACTGCAAAGATGGCATTGGGATATAGTTCTACAAGAACAAGAACAGATTTAACTATTGTGTTTGATAGTGATAGAACATCAGGAAATGTTACTATGTCACTAACTGCAACACAAACGGCTGCTTTAGAAGCGCCTGCAAGATATGTTTATGATTTAGACATAACAGATTCTTCAGGAACAGTAACAAGAATAATTGAAGGTCTAATTACAACTAGACCTAACGTATAATAACTAGGAGAAATACAACATGAGTAGTGAAAATATCAACTCAACAACAGCACCTGCGACAGAACCAACATTTACTATAGACGGTAAAGACTATAAAAGAAGTGATTTGTCAACTAAAACATACAATTCTATTATAGTTAGACAAGACCTACAAGCAACTAAAATTAAACTATCTTTAGAGTTAGAAAAGATTGCAATTTTACAAGCTCACTATGATAATGCTATCGCAAACGAATTAGGTATTGAGATTAAAAAACCAGAACCTAAAGTAGAAGCTGAAAAAGAAAAAAAGTAGTAGATAATACATAATTGTAATTGATTTAGATACCTTAATTATTATAAATATTGTTATAACAACACAGTATTAACAGGTAAAAATGTCAAACAATATTACTGCAACGTATAGTACAGGTACTAATACAACTGCTACAATTAATAATAATACTACAGGACCGAAAAACGTTTCTGTAACTTCACCATCGGTCGCTCAACTTCAAAGTAACGTTAATAAACTTACTGGATTGAGTGATGTAAATGCGGCAACGCTAGACGATGGTGCAATGATTCAATATGATGATACGAGTAAAAAATTTGTAACGAGAACTGAAATAAAAACTGAAAGTGGTAATTTAGTATTAAACGGTGGCACATTTTAATAGGGAGAATTAAATGGCAACAATTATAAAGATTAAACGAACCACGGGATCATCGGCACCGTCAGGTCTGGCGCAAGGGGAACTTGCTTACGTTTACGATACATCAGCAGCCAGTACAGGCGCTGGTGGTAATGGTCTACGATTATTCATTGGAGATCATACATCAACATCAAACGCCGCAATAGAAATCGGTGGTCAATATTATAAACTTTTATTAGATCACGCACATGGTACACTAACAGCTTCATCTGCTTTAATAGTAGATTCAAATAAAGCAATAGACGAATTACTAATAGGTAATTCTGCTACAGTTGGTGGTACAATAAAATTCAACGAAGGTACTAATAACGGTTCACACTTTATAGCACTTAAATCTCCCAATAGTGTTGCAAGTAGTTTAACGTTTACTCTACCTGGTACAGATGGTTCTAGTGGTCATATATTAACTACAGACGGTTCTGGTAACCTATCGTTTGCTGCTCCAGCGTCAAGTCAATTTACAATTGCTGCTGATAGTGGTTCAGACGATACATTTAACACTGGCGAAACTTTAACACTTGCTGGTGGTACTGGTATTGATTCAACAGTATCTAACAACCAAGTTTCATTTGCTATAGACGCTACTGTTGCTACTTTAGCAGGTACACAAACTTTTACAAACAAAACTTTAACATCTCCTAAGATAAACGAAGACGTAGCATTAACTGCTACTGCCACAGAGTTAAACTTACTAGATGGCGTTTCTGGATTAGTACAGGCAGACTTTACAAAATTAGCTGCCGTAACTTCTACTGCAGCTGAATTAAATTTACTAGACGGAGTTACTGGTCTAGTTCAAGCAGACTTTACTAAATTAGCTGCTATTGACGCTAGTGCAACAGAATTAAATTTACTTGATGGTATTACTGCAATTGCTGATGAAGACAATATGGCTTCAGATAGTGCAACGGCACTTGCCACTCAACAATCAATTAAAGCATATGTTGACTCACAAGTAACAGCACAAGATTTAGATTTTCAAGGTGACTCTGGTGGTGCATTAAACATTGATTTAGATTCTGAAACAATGACAATTGCTGGAGGAACTGGTATTGATACATCTGGTTCTGGTAACACTTTAACAGTTGCAATAGACTCTACTGTTGTTACAAAAACAGGAACAGAAACATTAACAAATAAAACACTAACAAGTCCTACATTAACTACACCTAGATTTGCTGACGATGGCTTTATTGCTGACGCAAGTGGTAACGAACAAATACTATTTCAACAAACTGCAAATGCCGTTAACGCAATAGAAGTTACAAACTCTGCTACAGGCGATGGTGTTAAAATAGGATCTGCTGGTGACGATACAAACATTAACATTATACTTGATCCAAAAGGTTCTGGTACTGTTGATGTTAATTCAAGTAGAATAGTAAACGTAACTGATCCATCTGGCGCACAAGACGCTGCTACAAAAGCATACGTTGATAGTGTTGCAAATGGTTTAGACGTAAAAGCTTCAGTTAAGTATGCTTCAACAGCAAACATTGCTGGTACATACAATAACGGTGCAGGTACAATTACTGCAGGATCAAATGGCGCATTATCAATAGATGGTGCAACACCAACTGCTAGTGATAGAATTTTATTAAAAAATCAAACAGACGCAACTGAAAATGGTTTATATTTAGTTACAACTGTTGGTTCAGGCTCTGCCGCATACGTATTAACAAGAACACCAGACGCTGACGCAGCGATTGAAATAACTGGTGGTGCTTTCGTATTCGTAGAAGCTGGTACTGCAAATGCTGACAATGGTTATGTATTTACACACAACGGTACTCCGACATTAGGAACAACTGACATAACAGTTGAACAATTCTCTGGTGCTGGTCAAATATCTGCTGGTGCAGCTTTAACTAAATCAGGTAATACAATAAATGTTGCTGTAGATGATACTACAATTGCTGTTGTATCAGACGAGTTACAAATTAAATCAACATATCCTGGACAAACATCAATCACTACTTTAGGAACAATTGCAACTGGTACTTGGCAAGGTACAGTAATTGATGAAGTATATGGTGGTACAGGACAATCATCTTACACTACTGGTGATATTTTACATGCAAGTGGATCAAACACTCTTGCTAAATTATCAATTGGTGCAAGTGGTAAAATTTTACAATCAAACGGTAGTAATATAACATACGGCGACATTGACGGCGGAACTTACTAATCGTTATATAATAGAGAGATATAATGGCGACAGTTATTAAGTTAAAAACAGGTACAAGTACACCCTCTACTAGTGATATTGCTTCACGTGAGGTTGCGATTGATACTTCAGCACAGAAATTTTATATCAATGATAGTGGTACTATCAAAGAAATAGGTGGTGCTAGTTCAAGTAACTTAACATCTTTAAATGATGTAACAGTTGCTACCTCTTTAAATTCACAATATCTTATCTACAACGGTAGTGCTTGGGTAAATGAATTTCAACATAACGTTGGCAAAACAGTTCCTTTTACCAAAACAGACGCTTCCGCTACAACAATTTCATTAGTGAACAACAAAGATTTAACAAAGATTAATGGTTTTTTAGATCACGTTGTAACTCAATCATATTATCTGCCATTTACAAATGCAAGTGGTACAGCAGTAACAACAGTAAGACCAGGACATATGCCTGAGTTATCGGAGATATAATAGATGACAACTAAAACGCCAGTACGAGCAACCTTTTCGGGATCAAATGTAACTGGATTAGCAGAATATCAATCAGGTGAATTTATACCTTTAACACATGGTGGTTTAGGGGCTTCTTTATCTATAGGTTCTGCAGGACAGGTATTAAAAGTAAACGGTGCTGGGAACGCAATAGAATTTGGTGCTGTTGAGGCGATTGTTAATATTGACAACGCAACAGATTTAGAAAGTGCTACATTAGCAGTAGGCGATAAGATATTATTATCTGACGGTGGTACTGAAGGTAGAGTATTATTATCTCAATTAGACACATTATTTTCAGGTACAACAAAGACATTAACAAACAAGACTTTAACAAGTCCTGCGATTAATAATCCAACGATTACTGGTGGTACTTTTAGTGGTACATTTACAGGTACTATGGATGCAACAGGTATGGTTTTATCTGGTGCAAGTCCTCTTGTATTTGAAGGTGCAACTGCTGACGCTTCAGAAACAACTTTAGCATTTGTTGATCCTACTACAGATAGAACAATTACTTTTCCTAATGCAACAGGTACAATTGTATTAGAGGCAACTGGTTCAACACTAACTAACAAATCTATTGATTTAGGTAACAATACTATATCAGGTTCTTTAGCAGAATTTAATACTGCTTTACAAGATGATAGTTTTGCTGGATTAGCTGCAACACAAACTTTAACAAATAAAACTTTAACAAGTGCTGTATTAAATACTGCTGTTTCAGGTTCTGCTATATTAGATGAAGACGATTTAAGTTCTAACTCTGCTACGCAACTTGCAACGCAACAATCAATCAAAGCATATGTGGATGCTATATCAACAACATTAACTGTTGCTGCTGATAGTGGTTCAAATGATGGTGTTGTTGTAGGCACAGATACACTTACATTTGCTGGTGGTACAGGAATAGACTCAACTGTTTCTAATAATCAGATTTCACTTGCAATAGATTCAACTGTTACAACTTTAACAGGCACACAGACTTTAACTAACAAAACACTTACAAGTCCTACAATTACAGGTACTGGCGCAATCGCTGGTACATTTACTGGTAATATCACAGGTGACGTAACTGGTAATGCTGACACAGCAACTGCTCTGGCTACTGCTAGAAATATAGGTGGTACATCATTTGATGGTAGTGCAAACATAGCTGTTGCATTATCAACAGCTGCAACAACATTAGAAACTGCTAGAACAATCGCAGGACAAAGTTTTGATGGTAGTGCTAATATCACAATTGCAAGTACAGATTTATCTGATACGGCTGCAATTACATTATTAACTGCTTCACAAACGTTAACTAATAAGACATTAACAACACCTGTAATTGCTGAAATAGATTCTGGATCATCAATTACACTAGACGCAACAACTGATATTATATTATCTGCTCCTGGTGAGAATGTAATATTCCATGATGGTAGTAGTAATATTGGTCAATTTGATATGACTTCAAATAACCTATCACTTGAAGTTTTAGGTAACAATAAAGATTTCTTTATTAAAGGTGTCACAGGAAGTTCAGCCTTTACAGCATTAACTTTAGATATGTCAGAAAATGGTGCAGCTTCATTTAATAGTAACGTAACCGTTGGTGGTAATGCTGTAATTACAGGTAACTTAACCGTAAATGGTACTACTACAACACTTGCAACTACTAACTCAACAATTACAGATAGACTAATAGAATTAGGTAATGGCACTACAGGTACTCCTGGTAATGACATGGGTATCGTATTAGAAAGAGGAGACTCTGATAACGCATTTATAGGTTGGGATGAAAGTACAGACAAATTTATAGTTGGTACTGGTACATTTACTGGTGCTTCAACAGGTGACTTAACAATCACAACTGGTACACTTGTTGCAAATTTAGAAGGAAACGTAACAGGTAATGTTACTGGAAACGTATCAGGTACTTCAGGATCAACAACAGGTAATGCCGCTACAGCAACTGCTTT